>Ga0183095_10122_pt2 | contig 245232 bp, 193 predicted proteins | sample BioMet4_FD_130346 | JGI IMG/M metagenome (GOLD analysis project Ga0183095, IMG submission 130346) | Microbial communities from bioreactor (seeded with sewage sludge) at LBNL, California, USA - Biofuel metagenome 4 (v2) (version 3) | ecosystem: Engineered > Bioreactor > Anaerobic > Unclassified ...
GCAAAAAAACGGAGCATTGCCACCCAGTCATCATCCAAGACAGGAAAATGACTCATAAAACGGAGCATTGCCGTTCACTTTAGCTTTCCAATCTTTTGGAAATCAACCCGAAACGGAGCATTGCCGTTCACTCAGATTGCTTTCTCAAAAAGTCGGAGCATTGCCATTCATTTTTTTATTTTGCAGGCATTTCACTAAACGATTCAGCCATGGCAGGTAAAACGAAAGAAATGAGTAAGATAAAACAAGTATTACGTCAACATTTAGATGGAGTTTCTAACCGCAAGATTGCAGATAATCTGAGCTTGAATAAAGAGACGGTCAACAAATATGTCCGCAGGGCTGTTGAAGACCGCATGAAGCTCACTGAACTTTTGGAACTGGAAGACCCGGTGCTTGAGTATCGTATGACTGGAGGACATCCCGCATACGTTGACGACCGTTTTGAAACATTTAAGTTCAAGCTCCCTTATTTTGAGCGACAAATGGGACATAAACATGTCACTCTGAAAAAACTCTGGGAAGAATACATCCTTGAGAATCCCAATGGCTACCAGTTAACCCAGTTCCGCTATCACTACGGTCAGAATAGCAAGGCCAAAGAACGTCCTTCGACTATTTTGAAAGATCTTTATGTGCCCGGGGAAAAAGGCTATCTTGACTTTGCCGGGGATACGCTGGAATACATCGACCGTGAGACGGGAGAGATTGTACGTCCTCAAACCTTTGTAGCTAGCTTGCCTTGTACGGACTACGGCTATGCTCTTGCAGTCCCTTCGCAGAAGAGTGAAGACTTCGTCTATGCCGTCATGCGCTTTCTTGAGGCAATAGGAGGTGTGCCCAAAATACTGGTTCCTGACAATCTGAAAGCCGCGGTGGTTAAGTCTGATCCATACGAGCCTGATATCAACAGGATACTGGAGGATTTTGCCAACCATTACGGCTGTGTGGTTCTTCCCGCACGTCCACGCAAGCCGAAAGACAAATCCACGGTGGAAAACCATGTGAAGCTGGTCTATCAGCGCGTATATGCCGAACTTCGGAATATGAGGTTTTATTCGCTGGAGGAGCTCAACACTGCCATCGCAGAAAAAATGAAAGCGCACAACCGCAAACGCATGCAGCAGCACCCTTACTCCCGTGAGGAACATTTTCTGGCCATAGAAAAACCGGCCTTAAAGCCTCTACCCGAACAAGGTTTCCAAATAAAGAGCTACACGAGCCTGAAGGTGGGAATCAACGGTTGTATCTACCTGGGACGCGACAAGCATTACTACTCGGTACCCTACACATATATTCACCGACAGGTTAAGGTTATCTATACGCGTACCCTTGTCAAAGTCTTCAGTGGGCAAGAATGTATAGCCACACACCCAAGAGTCTATGCTGAAGGTAAATATACCCTTATCAACGAGCATTTGGCTTCCCACGCCAAAGCATATCGGGAGCGTTCTAAGGAGCATTATATCAATAGGGCGTCTTCCATTATGGCTGAGTTTGGAGAAGTGGTACGTTATATGTTTCTGACCGCCGCACAGCCTGAAGAGGTCTATTATAAGAGCTGCGACGGACTACTTCATCTGGCCAGGGCAACCGATCCTCTCCTCTTCCAGAGGGCCTGTGAAACGTCTTTGCAGTGTCAGCGCTATAACTATCCGTTCATAAACAACTTAGTGAAAAGCAAATGCAGGGGGCTTGACGAACTGGATCAGAGCCGGGCGGAAAGTCTGTCCCCTCCTAAAGAACACCGGAATATAAGAGGTAAAAGCGAGTTTAAATAACTGTTCAACGTCTAACTAAAAAAACAATTAAAAATGGATGAAATTGCAAATCAACTCAAAAGTCTGAGAATGCCCGGAATGGCAAACTGCTGGACATCTTTACTGGAAACCCGCAGAGTAGCGGAACTCTCTCTGGCAGACGGGCTACAACTACTTCTGCAGGCGGAATATGACGGGCGGAAAGAAAATCGTAACACCCGCCTGATTAAAGAAGCGCACTTCCGATACCATGCATCCGTCCAAGAACTGATCTTCGATGCTTCACGCGGCTTTGACAAGACACTCATCCTGCGTCTTGCCACAGGTGAATACATCAAACAAGGAGTTCCTGTTATCATTACGGGGGCGGCAGGAACAGGCAAAAGCTGGCTCGCTACCGCACTCGGGTATCAGGCTTGTCTGTCCGGCTTCAAGGTCAGGTATTACGGAATACAGAAGCTCTTCGAACAGATTGCCGTTGCACGTATGGAAGCCACTTTACCGCGATTCTTCGACAAAACGGCGCAAACGGACCTGTTGATACTGGATGACTTTGGGATAAAGAAACTGGACGGTCAACAGGTGCTTGATCTGATGGAGATGATTGAAGACAGGCATGCACGGAAGGCAACCATCATTATAAGTCAACTGGCAGTGGAAGACTGGTATGAAATACTGGATGCAAACACCACCGTGGCAGATGCTGTTTTGGACAGAATCGTGCATACAGCACAGCGTTTTTTGCTTACTGGTGAAAGCATGAGAAAAAAATAACTATTTTTGTAACGCCTACTGAATCGTGCATTAAAGTGAACGGGTATCACCGATTTAGCTGGGTGGGTATCATCCGTTTTTTCCATCTCCACGATAACCAGCGTCGGCTAATATGACTTTGATCTTGCAACAAAGCTCCCGAAGGTACCTTGCTAATAAATAAGCCGCTTTACTATCGTGTACACAGGCAATAGTTACCATCACCGCCAGTAAGAAACCATTCTTATCAACTACCACATGACGCTTAACTCCTTTTACTTTCTTATTCCCATCAATGCCCTTGAGAGAACGATTATCACCCCAACGTACACTTTGACTATCCATAATACCCAGACTGGCTTCTGCTTTCTGTCCCATTTTGACACGTACTTTTTCCCGTAAGTTATTCAATAACAAATCAAATTCACCTAAAGAGCACCATTTACGATAATAATAGTAAACCAACTCCCAAGGAGCAAAATTTGAAGGAAGCATACGCCACTGACACCCTGTTTTTACTAGGTAAAAGATCGCATTCCATATTTCACGCAAATCATATTTTCGTTTTCTTTCTTGCAAGTTCAAGATCTTCTTGATAACTTGCCACTGTGTTTCTTCTAAATCCGTACAATACATAATTATTTGAAGCTTGGTAACTAAAAATAATCATTTGAACGGAAAGAGGAAACACTCTTTTTATTTTAAACTACAAAATTTAAACAGACTCTAATTAAGGATAGTTTGACTTAAAGAGAAACACGTGCTGTGTAATTGGGGAATTCTTTATTTGTTTTATGTAAACTATATTTGTTGATTTATTCTAGCTATTACAAAGAGTGATTTGGCAAATACTCCTTTCTTCAGAGGGCTTTTCAGAGAGGGGGGGATAAGGTAACGACTGAATATAGATGAAGTAACGAGTGAATGGTATTCAAGTAACGAGTGAATTGGTTTAAGATAACGACTTAATTCTTATCATTCGAAAAGCTAATGTTAATAGTTTGTGTTATGTAAATTATATATACTATGTTTATTGGGTTCGTTAATGAGCAGATTACGAATTACTCTTTTTAATTTTGCGATAGTCTTTTGGAGTCATGCCATATTTGTTTGCAAATTCCTTATAAAAATATGAACGGCTGATTATTCCCACTTCAGAGATCACTTCTTGAATAGACATATCTGTTTCTGTCAGTAATTGAGCAGCTTTTTCCATTCTAGCATTTATGATAATCTCACTGGGTGACATGCTTGATATTTCTTTAAATCTTCTATAGAATTGCCGTGAGCTCATAGCCATTTGGTCGGCAATGAAAGATGATCCGATATCCTCTTTGTCTATGTTTTCATTTATTATTTTCAGTACTTTTTTCATGAAATCAGCTTGTTCGGCAGTTCTGCATGATGTTTTGTCTGTGAAGTCACCAATATTAGTTATCCCTATCTGTCTGGATATATTCTGTCCGTAGATTGATTTAAATATTATTTCCTTCAAAAAAGGAAGGTCATAGGGCATCATGACATATCCATCCGCCCAAAGAATAAGATCTTTTTGAGTAGACGGTTTTATATTCCAGCTTAGCATTGGAATGAATGTTATGTTTGCAAAGAGAGAACGGTTTGTGTTCATATATTCCATAAACTTATCTTCCGCTTCTGCGTACATAAACATATCTACTATAAATCCGGAAAATGCCACTGGTGCACCTTTTAATAGCTCAAAAGCTTGCTGTACATTTTTTACAGAGCGAATGGTGAAACTCTCCGATAACAGTTCCGATATTACCCATGTTAATTCATCTCGATCTTCCAATATCAATACAGTGGGATTGTTTGCAGATTGCTCAACTTCCAATACTGGGGTGAATGTGATAGACAGAATTGACTCTGATTGATTATCTTGATATTCTAATAAACATTTCCACTGATTTAGCGCCGAGATTATGAATGAGTGTAAAATTTGGAATTGGAAATCTTTATCTACTAAAGTCCCTTTTTTTGCATTTGGAGTGGCATTGCCTTGCATTACCTCAAGCATCTTTCTCAGAAATGTAGCGTTGGTTGTCGAAAAAGTTAATGTGAATTTGCCTTCACTTTCTTTACAATTAATATTCGTGTATTCTTCGTTTCTTGTTGCTAGCCAATAGCTATAATACAATATGCTGTAAAAAGCGTTTCTATATACGTTGAATGACAGTTCATCTGAAATATCGGCATGAATAAGAGAAACATCATTGTTCTGTTGCTTTAGCATATCAATTATTTTATTTGATGCTTCCTTTATGTTTACGATTCCTGTAATGGAGAAATTGACCGGTATATAATCACTTATTTGATCGGGTTTAATAGAACTGACATAGCCCGATCTAAATAAACTTGACATCATGGCTTCCCTTATGACATCTGCACTTCTTTGACATTCATCTTGGGATATATCCTTTCCTCTCAGTTTTTCACAGGCTGTATATATTACAGACATGCAATTGTTGTACTCTCTGTATTGCCTGCTGTGGTAAGGCTTCACTGCATTATTCCGCTCTATCTCAAGAAGGTTCTTTACCATCCTTTCCCGACTAATATATTTTTTGGTAAGGAACGTGATATAACCCATCGATAACAAAAATAAGACTGTGTATATTATCTTGGCCCAAATAGTCTGATACCATAGAGGCAATATATGCACAGGTATCTCAAAATATTTATATTCGTTGTTGAACACATCTTTTTTATAGCGAACCTTGAATACATAATTTCCTATAGGCACGTCAGTATAAGATGCTTCATTGAGGCTACTAAAAGAGCTCCATTGTTTGTCGTATCCCTCGAGCATAAAAGAGTACTCTATATCGTTGCCGTTTATATAATCGGGAGCTATAAAATTCAAAGAGAATGCAAGCTCATTCTCTTTAAAGTAGAGGGCCGTTTTTTCTTTATTGTAATATTCTCCGGGATTGACACTTCTTCTTCCAATGATTATTTTCCGCAATAATATTTCCGGGTAAAATTCGGTGTCATTAATCACATTTTTATTAATATGAAGCAATCCGTCTATCCCTCCTAGGAATAGGCTGTTAGTATACGGACATTTATAATAGGCATCGTCACTAAATTCACCGACTTGTACTCCACCGGAATAATAGTATGCATGTGAAAAACCATTCTTTGGATTGTATTTTATGAGTCCCCTATTTGTGCTTAACCAGAGAAAACCTTTGTTATCTTCAAGGATACCGTGTATCATATCATTTAATAGTCCTTGCTCACGACCAATGTATTGATAAGTTGTTTTGCTATTTTTGAAGGACAGAATAACCAAGCCTGAGGTGGTTCCTACATAGAGTTTGTTTTGTCCGGCTGAGAAATGGAGGCTTAGTATATCATCTACCGCTTTATGGAGTATTTCTTTTAATGAGATTACCTTATACTCGTTAGTGCGCATATCGAAGCGGATTATGCCTTTCTCTCTGCTGCCCATCCATAGTACAGAATCACCTTCTGTAACCATGGCATAAAACATGATTATTTCGTTTTGATCATAGAAGAACCGATGCTGTTTCTGTGCTTTTACGAGAATAGTCTTGTTTTGTTCTTTGATAACGATCTTGCATAGCCCCATCCCTGAAGTGGCCAAGTATAATACACTGTCGTTGGCTTCGAATATTCGATGGATCTCCTTTAGATGTGCATTAATATGGTGAATCTTCCTGTCTCCATAAGAAAAGAAAAATAATCCGTTGGCTCCTGAACCTATCCAAATGCCATTGTGATATCGGCTTTCTCTAAGTGAATATACTTGAAATTCATTGTCAAGCTTCGTATACGAAGGAGCATTTTGTTTAATATCGGCGGAATATACTTCTGTATTATTGGGGGATATACCCTTTCGGTATTCTTTTATGCATACTAACCCGTCCCCCTTTGTACCAAACCACAAATTTCCAAATCTATCGGTAATAATAGATCGCACCTGTCTGCTGAGATTAGGAGACAAATCTTTCAGCATAATATTAGTGGCTATTGAATGCTTTTTGTAGTAAGCGATAGCACCTTTACCATCCGAGCCGATCCATAGTACATCTTGGTGGACATCTCTATAAATGTTGAAAATGCGAATATTACGATCAATAATACTTTCTTTATATTTCTCAGAAGCGTTTAAGCGGAAGAGACCGTTTGTACGGAAGGCAATAATAAAATCGTCATAAAAAGGAGTGATTCCTGTTATTTCTCCATATCTGCTGATCAAATAGCCTATATTCCTAATATAAATTTTCGATTTTCGGGCAACGTCATATAGATATAGCTCGTTATTTGAGTCGATAAAGCAAATTGTGCCATTTTGATAAAACATGTAATTTATGGCACAAGGGTGGAAAGCTATATAAGATACCGATAATCCAGGGTTACCTTCTGATTGTTTTTGAGTGAATGAGCTCAACCTGTACCGATAAGCTCCTCCTGTGCCTGCTGGAAAGACCCATAAACTACCGTCCTCTGCCACATAAGCTCTTCTTTCCAGATTGTTGATTCTGTAATTCGGGCGATATATTTCTATAAACTTTCCCTGGTTGACAGCATAATATTTTATCCATCCATTTCCTATAACCCAGGTGTTACCTTTGGCATTAGAATAGAGACAGTAATCACCCGGAAACTCATAATTGGCAATTACTTGCCTTGTGATTACCGAGAGGCGACTGACTCCAAGATGGGTTGAAATCCATATATTATCATGATCAGCTTGCCTTATGCTGCTAATGATATTGTTATTCAATGTTCTGTTGAGTGAGAAATCCGAACGATAGACTTCCATACTCTTACTGTCATAGCAGTTTACACCATCGTAGGTGCCGAACCACATTAGACCATTGTTACCTTGAAAAATGCTTAGAACGGCACTGTTTGATAATCCTTGTTGGTAATCTATTTTTGAGAAGATGTAAGGACTAAGCTCATTATTGGCATAGTTGTTTAAGCATATCAATTGTAAAAAGAGGAAAATAATACTTCTTGTCTTCATTGCAGGAGTATGAACAATAAAATCTATATTTGACAAAGATAATCGTAAAATAGGGATATTGTTCTTTTTCCCGAACTTTTTGCCGCATATATTGTTCGTTTTTGAAATTGTTGTAGATATATGAATAAAATAACATCTCTTTTTAATATCCGTTATCCCATCATTCAAGGTGGAATGGTGTGGTGTAGTGGCTGGCGTCTTGCTTCAGCCGTAAGTAATGCAGGTGGCTTAGGGCTAATTGGTGCAGGATCTATGCATCCTGAGACATTGTGCGAGCACATTCGTAAATGTAAAGTAGCTACCGATAAGCCTTTTGGTGTGAACATTCCTTTGATGTATCCCCAGATTGACGAGATTATGCAGATTGTGGCAGACGAAGGGGTTCGTATTGTCTTTACTTCGGCGGGAAGTCCCCGTAAGTGGACCGGTTGGCTGCATGAACGTGGTATTATGGTAGTGCATGTTGTTTCTTCTTCTTTATTCGCTAAGAAATGTGAAGAAGCCGGGGTGGACGCTATTGTTGCCGAAGGGTTTGAAGCCGGAGGGCATAATGGTAGGGAAGAGACCACTACGTTGTGTTTGGTACCTGCTGTACGTGCTGTAACAGATTTGCCTTTGATTTCTGCCGGAGGTATTGCCTCCGGTGCGGCTATTCTTGCTGCGCAATCGTTGGGAGCAGACGGGGTACAGATAGGAACGCGATTTGCTTTAACTCAAGAGAGTTCCGCTCATGAGTCGTTTAAGGAATATTGTCTTAACCTGCAAGAGGGTGATACTCAACTGTTATTAAAAAAACTTTCTCCTACACGCTTGGTTCGTAATGCATTTCGTTCTGCTGTTGAGGCTGCTGAAGCAAGTGGAGCAGGAGTGGAGGAGTTAAAGGCACTGTTATCTAAAGGACGTGCCAAACAAGGTATTTTTTTAGGAGACCTTGATGAAGGTGAGTTGGAAATAGGTCAAGCTTCCGCATTACTTTCTGGAAAAAGAATACAAGCGGTCAGTGAAGTCATGGAAGAACTGATTGGAGGATACAACGAAGCATTGGCTGGTTTAAAGAATCTTCCTTCTTCTTTTTCATAGTTCTGTCCTATAAAAAAAACTGTGTCAAAAGCTGTTTTACAGATTGCATGTATTATCTCTAACAAGTTTTGCTGTTATTAATCTGCAAAGACAGTACAATCTGAGAGCTTTTGGCACAGTTCTAATGGATAGCGTTGCTTTTATAATGTTACCGGTTCATATTTCAGTCCGTATACATCTGCAACTGCTTTAAATGTTACTTTCCCTTCTACAATATTCAATCCCGCTGCTAAGGAAGCATCTTCTTTACATGCTTTTTTCCAACCTTTACAAGCCAATGCAATGGCATATGGCAATGTGGAATTTGTCAAAGCCAATGTGGAAGTATAAGCTACTGCTCCCGGGATATTGGCTACTGCATAATGTACGATACCATCAATTGTGTAAACAGGGTCAGTGTGGGTTGTTGGGTGTGAAGTTTCGAAGCATCCACCCTGGTCAATAGCTACATCCACAAGTACACTTCCGGATTTCATTAGTTTGAGCATATCCTTGGTGATAAGATGAGGCGTTTTGTCTCCAGGGATTAATACCGATCCGATAGCAAGGTCTGTAGTTGGTAATTCCGCTCTAATATTGTGTTCCGAAGAATACAACGTTTTTACATTCTTAGGTAGAACTTCACTCAGGTAACGAAGACGTGGAAGGGATATATCGGTAATGGTAACTTCCGCTCCTGAACCCGCTGCCATTAATGCAGCATTGAACCCTACTACGCCACCACCTAATATTAAGACTTTGGCAGGCTTTACCCCCGGAACGCCGCCCAATAAAATTCCTTTTCCACCTTGAGGTTTTTCGAGAAAGCGTGCACCTTCTTGAATAGACATACGCCCCGCAACCTCGCTCATCGGGATAAGAAGAGGAAGACTGTGGTCTGCATTTCTCACTGTTTCATACGCAACACAAATTGCTCCACTCTCAAGCATAGCTTCGGTGAGTTCCTTGTCTGCGGCAAAATGGAAATAAGTAAACAACACCTGACCTTTTTTAATCAGCTTGTATTCGGGAGTTATAGGCTCCTTCACTTTTACTATCATTTCCGCAATAGCATAAGTTTCCTCAATGGTAGGAAGCATTTTAGCTCCGACAGCGATATATTCCTCATCAGAAAATCCACTGTTTATACCGGCTGATGCCTGTACGTATACTGTATGACCTTCCCTTACCATTTCGGCTACTCCGGCAGGGGTCATTCCTACGCGGTTCTCATTGTTTTTAATCTCTTTAGGTACTCCAATAATCATAGATTCTTTATTATTTATGGGGGTTAAACATGGCGCAATTTAGTAATTTCCCCGATTCGTTATACCTATAAATAGCTTGTTTTATAACAGAAAATTAAGAGATCTTTCAGATTGGTAGTATATTTTCAGTTTTTATATCAATGTGTTGCTTGCTGGGTGTGTTAGCTGATGTTATTGAAAGTATATTCTTTTGAATTTTGTCTTATTTCTTTTTATTATCTTGATTTGCTTTCAAAATAACATAGATAATATGTTTTTAATGTCTATACCAATTATAATTCTTGTTATATTCGTCGGAATCTTCATGCTCTTTAATCTCTTTTTGTGTTTTTCGAAGCTGACGCAGGCTGATTAACATAATGATAAAACCGATTATAATAAGTAATGCCAATAAAAAAAGAATATAGATGATGTACGTGCTGTTCATAATTATAATAAATGCTTCTTGCCGTGATTTTTTGCCTGCAAATATATGTAAATTCCATCCGGAAATTACTTCTCCGCGAGCCATTTTATTTTGTTTTATGAAATAAAGCGCTTGATAATTTCTATCTTTGCGAACGTTTAGAAAGAATCCGGCGGATTATGAAAAAGGACTTGAAAACTTCTATATATTTACTCATTTTTTTATTTGGTGGAGCGGCGTGCTCTATGGGATGTGCCCAGGCAACGGGAGATGCAACGGAAGCGGATGAAGCGGCGGATAGTGTTTCTCTCTCTAATATACAAAGACTACAGCTAAGTAGTGTTGATAAAGGATTTATCCCTCCTTTCGACTTTGCATTATCTTTTGCAGGGAATTTTGGTGAAATACGTTCAAACCATTTTCATGGAGGGCTTGATTTTAAGACGGGAGGTTCCATTGGAAAGCCGGTGCGCGCATTGGGCGATGGATATATTTCCCGCATAAGGGTGACTTCCGGGTCGGGATATATGCTTGATGTGATCTATCATAATGGCTATGGAACCATTAATCGCCATTTGAGTGGGTTTGCCGGAAGTATAGCTCAACGAGTGGAAGATTTGCAATATAAAAATGAATCATGGGAGGTAGACATCAGACCCCAATCTAATGAATATCCGGTAAAGGCCGGGCAGATTATCGCTTATAGTGGTAATACAGGTTATTCTCTTGGACCTCATCTGCATTTGGATATGTTTGAAACCAAGACAGGGGATTTTATTGATCCGATGCCTTTTTTCACTAAGTATATAAAGGATACTAAAGCTCCTCATGCATCTGGATTGATGTTTTTCCCTCAACCGGGTAAAGGAGTAGTCAATGGAAAGCAAACGAGACAGGCCTATCCGATAGGTTTACGTAAGCCTGTTACAGCGTGGGGACTTATTGGAGTTGGTTTGCGCGCCTACGATTATATGGATGGAGTTGGAAACCATTATGGAGTCCGTTCTGTTATTTTAGAAGTAGATGGTAAAGAGGTTTTTCGGAGTCTTACTGATCGTTTTGCCCTATCGGAAACTCGTATGATCAATTCATGGACTTATGGACAGTATATGAAATCATTCATTGACCCGGGAAACACCTTGCGTATGCTACATGCTTCAAATGGAAATAGGGGGTTGATTGATATTAATGAAGAGCGACCGTATCATTTTGTATATACGTTGGCCGACGCAATGGGGAATACTTCTAAATTGAGTTTTACAATTGAAGGAAAACGTTCGGAGATCCGTCCTGTGGAACATCATGAAAAGTATGTTTTCCATTGGGATAGGGTGAATTATTTTCAAGAACCGGGCTTCGAACTGGTTGTTCCCAGAGGCATGCTTTATGATGATTTGTGGCTCGATTATTCGGTACGTATGGACAGCAGTGCTATTGCTTATACTTACCAGTTAGGTGACCGTCGGGTTCCTTTGAATAGTAGTTGTGTGTTACGTATCGGGTTGCGTCATCATCCTGTGGCGGATATCACGAAGTACTATATTGCCGGAGTTAATCCGCAAGGTGGTAAATACAGTGTGGGAGGAACATATAAAGATGGTTTTATGGAAACCCGGATAAGAGAATTGGGAAGTTATACTGTAGCGGTTGATACCGTTCCTCCGGTTATTACTCCCATTAATTCTAAATTTTGGGCACGTAGTCGTCGGATTGTCTTTAGAATAAGAGATCGTGAAACCGGTATCCGTAGCTATCTTGGTAAGATAGATGGTAAATACGCTTTGTTTGGTATTCCAAATGCTATAAACGGAAGCATTGTTTATGTGATAGACACCAAGCGTGTAGAACGAGGAAAGAAACATGTTGTTGAAATGGAGGCTACTGATGATTGTGGTAATACTTCGGTGAGTCGTACAGAGTTCATTTGGTAGTTTGGGTCGATACAATTAGATTATTGATACATTAATATAAAGAAAAGAATATGATTAAAAGAAGACTGACTCTTTCCGTCCTGTTCATTGCGGCGGCGCTGGCGGATGTATTCGCTTGTACAAACCTCATCGTGGGCAAGAATGCCTCGGCCGACGGTTCTACCATTGTTTCTTATTCCGCCGACTCGTATGGATTGTTCGGTGAGCTGTACCATTATCCCGCTGGTGTACACAAAAAAGGAACATTGATCGATATTAATGAATGGGATACCGGAAAGTATTTGGGAAAGATAGAGCAGGCTCCCAAAACATACAATGTTATCGGGAACATGAATGAGTTTCAGTTGACTATTGGAGAAACAACTTTTGGCGGACGTCCGGAATTGGCTGACAGTACAGGCATAATAGATTATGGAAGTCTGATTTACTTAGGATTGCAACGTTCGCGCACTGCTCGTGAGGCTATCAAAGTTATGACCGGTCTTGTAGAACAATACGGTTATTATAGTAGTGGAGAGTCATTTACTATTGCTGATCCTAATGAAATATGGATTCTTGAAATGATTGGTAAGGGAGCTGGAGTGCGTGGTGCGGTATGGGTAGCAGTACGTATACCCGATGATTGTATTTCCGCACATGCCAACCAGAGCCGTATTCATCAGTTCGATATGAGCGATAAAGATAATTGCATTTATTCTTCGGATGTGATTTCGTTTGCTCGCGAGAAAGGTTACTTCAATGGAGTAAATAAAGACTTTAGTTTTGCTGATGCTTATGCTCCTTTAGATTTCGGTGCATTGCGTTATTGTGAAGCACGTGTATGGAGCTACTTCAATATGTTTACCGATCGTGGACAAGAACTCCTTCCATATATTGAAGGAAAGACGAAACAACCCATGCCGTTGTTTGTGAAACCCAATCGTAAAATATCTGTTCAGGATGTGAAGAATGCTATGCGTGACCATTATGAAGGAACACCGCTAGATATCAGCAAAGATTTTGGGGGAGGTCCGTATCATACACCTTATCGTTTATCACCTTTGTCGTTTGAAGTGAACGGACAAAAATATTTCAATGAGCGTCCTATCTCTACTCAACAGACTGGTTTTGTATTTGTAGCTCAAATGCGTGCTTCTTTACCCGATGCAGTAGGCGGGGTGCTTTGGTTTGGAACCGATGATGCCAATATGACTGTATTTACCCCCGTGTACTGCTGTACCGATAAGATTCCGGTATGCTATTCACGTGTAGACGGAGCTGATTATATCACTTTCTCTTGGAACTCTTCTTTCTGGATTTTCAATTGGATAGCAAATATGGTTTATCCGAGATACGATTTGATGATAGGTGATGTACGTGCTACTCAAACCGAGTTGGAACAGACATTTGCTCAATCGCAGGAAGGTGTTGAAGCTGAAGCTGCAAAATTGTATGCCAAAGATCCTGCAAAAGCAAAAGCATTCCTTACTAATTATACCAATATAACGGCACAGAGTACTTTTGATACTTGGAAACGTCTCGGTGAATTTCTTATTGTGAAATATGCCGATGGTGTAGTAAGAAAAATGAAAGATGGCAAGTTTGAACGGAATTCAATAGGTCAACCGGCCGGAGTTGTACGTCCGGGATATCCTAAACAGTTCCTCGAAGAGTATGTAAAGCAAACCGGCGACCGCTATAAAATGCCTGCGGAATAAGCTTGGATAAAGTTACTTATACGCATTTTGAGCGGTAAATAATATATAAATCCTGAGGCACGTGTAGGATATATAAAGTTATTCTCCTACTTTTGTGTCATTCAGAAAAGAAAACACTAACTTTTAATAACAGAATATGGAAAACCAGGAACTCATTCAACAAGTCACTGAAAAGGCAAGTAAATGGTTAACGCCAGCTTATGATGCAGAAACACAGGCTGAGGTAAAACGCATGTTAGATAACGAAGATAAAACCGAATTAATAGAGGCGTTTTACAAAGATCTTGAATTTGGTACGGGAGGATTACGTGGTATTATGGGGGTTGGCTCCAACCGCATGAATATATATACGGTAGGTGCAGCTACTCAAGGCTTATCCAATTACCTGAATAAATGCTTTAAAGATCTTGATCAGATTTCTGTAGTAGTAGGACACGACTGCCGTAACAACAGCCGCAAGTTTGCAGAAATCTCTGCTAATATATTTTCGGCTAACGGTATAAAAGTTTATTTGTTTGAAGATATGCGTCCTACGCCCGAAATGTCTTTCGCTATTCGTCATTTAGGTTGCCAAAGCGGTATTATCCTTACTGCCAGCCACAATCCTAAAGAATATAATGGTTATAAAGCTTATTGGGATGATGGTGCGCAAGTTTTGGCCCCGCATGACAACGGCATTATCGACGAAGTGAATAACGTAGCCTCGGCTGCGGATATTAAGTTCGAAGGCAAAAAAGAACTGATACAGATTATCGGCGAAGATGTGGATAAGATCTACCTGGATATGGTAAAAACCGTTAGCATTGATCCGGAAGCCATTGCCCGTCATAAAGATATGAAGATTGTCTATACTCCGATTCATGGTACTGGTATGACACTTATCCCACGTGCATTGCAAATGTGGGGCTTTGAAAATGTACATACCGTACCCGAACAGATGGTGAAAGACGGAAACTTCCCTACGGTAGTATCTCCTAATCCTGAAAATGCGGAAGCATTGTCTATGGCGGTTGCTTTAGCAAAGAAGATTGATGCTGATTTGGTTATGGCTTCCGATCCTGATGCCGACCGTGTAGGTATAGCTTGCAAGGATGATAAGGGTGAGTGGGCTTTGATTAATGGTAACCAAACCTGTCTGATGTACTTATATTACATCCTTACACAGTATAAATTGCTCAACAAGATTGAGGGAAATGAATTCTGTGTAAAGACTATCGTGACTACCGAGTTGATTAAGAAGATTGCCGATAGAAACGATATTGAAATGATGGACTGCTATACCGGATTTAAATGGATCGCACGTGAAATTCGCTTGGTAGAAGGACAGAAAAAATATATCGGAGGAGGTGAAGAAAGCTACGGTTTTCTTGCCGAAGACTTTGTTCGTGATAAAGATGCGGTTTCCGCCTGCTGTCTTATTGCTGAAATAGCTGCATGGGCTAAAGATAATGGAAAGACTTTATTCGAACTTCTTCTTGATATTTATATTGAATATGGCTTCTCGAAAGAGTTTACCGTGAATGTGGTAAAACCGGGAAAGAGTGGGGCAGAGGAAATTAAACAAATGATGACTAATTTCCGTAATAATCCCCCTAAAGAAATTGGAGGCTCAAAAATTGTATTGAGTAAAGATTATCAGACTCTAAAGCAAACTGATGCTCATGATCATGTGACTTCTCTCGATATGCCGGATACTTCCAACGTATTGCAATACTTCACAGAAGACGGAACAAAAGTTTCTGTACGCCCTTCAGGCACCGAGCCTAAGATTAAATTCTACTTTGAGGTAAAAGGTGAGATGGGATGCCGTCATTGCTATAGCAGTGCTAATGCCGAAGCTGATGAAAAGATTAAAGCTGTTCGTGCTTCATTGGGCATTTAATTGCTTCTCATGATCTGAATATAAAAAGCCGATCTGTTGACGTATAAGAACGTTAAAGATCGGCTTTTCTATTCTGTTATTATCAGAATATTTCGATAACTATTGCGATTATTCTTCGTCGTTTTCTCCTTCTCCTACATTATCCGTACTAACTAACCGCGCGGATATTCGCTTTTTTGGCGATAAGCTCATACTACTGAGTTGTTCGGCTTGCGTCACAACACTTCCCCTTCCTGTAGAAAGTTGCCCTAATGCTTTATCATAATCTTTCTGTAAACCACCCAGATTATCACCAATGCGTAGAAAAGTATCAGTAAAGCCGGCTATCTTTTCATACAGGGCAGTTCCTCTTCTAATGATCTCCTGCACGTTCTTTACTTGATTTTCCCGCTTCCAAAGGTCGAGTGACAGGCGTAGCGCACTGATTAGGTTTGTAGGACTCATCAATACAACCTTTTTGGCGTATGCGTATTCCCAAAGGTTGGAATCGTTTTGTATGGCCAATAAATAAGCTCCTTCAGTGGGAATGAACATCATCACAAAATCCGGTGCTTTTACATCATATTGGGAGTAGTCTTTGTGACTTAACTCGTCTACATGATTGCGTACCGATTGCAAATGAGCCTTTAAATATTTCTCCTGTTCATCGCTATTCTCCGCAGCCGTGTAGGCTGTGTAAGCTGTGAGCGAAACTTTTGAGTCTATAATCATTTCACGATCATCAGGATACTTTACGACGACATCCGGCTGCATACGCTGTCCGCTTTCTTCGTTTGTGATGACTTCTCCTCGATCATCTTTTAAGAATTCCTGGCGGAAGTAATGTTCACCTTCAATCAGACCGGAGGCCTGCAGAAGTCGTTCCAGGATCATTTCACCCCAATTCCCCTGCATCTTCGAGTCTCCTTTCAATGCCCGGGTCAGGTTGTTGGCATCTTCACTTATGCGGTTGTTGAGCTCTACCAGATCTTTAATACGCTCTTCCAGAGCAAAACGCTGTTTTGATTCTTTGTCATATACCTGATCCACTTTTTCACGAAACTCTTTTAAATTCTCGCCCAGCGGGTTCAATAGCACGCTCAGCTTCTCTGCATTGAGTTTAGTGAAATCTTCCGTCTTACTTTGGAAAATGCGGTTAGAGATATTCTCAAATTCCGAATTCAATCGTTTATGGAGTGACTCCACTTCCTCCTTCTGCTGATTCAGTCGCTGTTCAAACTGCTCCTGGACCTCTTTGGAACGCTGGTTAAATGCGCGTTCCTGTTCTGATAGACGGTCGGAAAACAGTTTATCTTGTGCTGCGAACTGTTCTTGATACTGCCTTTCTTGTTTGCTCAGTTGCTCACGGTATTGCCTTTCTTGCGTAGCGAGCAAATCTTTATACTGTTTGTCTTGTACTGTAAGTTGCTCGGTATATAGTCGCTCTTGTGCTGCTATTCGTTCGGCAGACTGTGTAGCGGCTTCTTTTAGTCGCTCTTCAGCAATGGTCTTTTCACGGGTGATACGCTCTTCGGCAGTTCGGTTAAGTAATTCTTCGCGTTCTTTTGCTGTCTGTTGCTGAATTTCCAATTGCTTGGAACTCTCTGCCCTCAACAACTCCAACTCTTTTTCTTTACTTTGCAGGTCGCCTTTCAATCCTGCCGATCTACGTCCGGCAGCTAACATACCTACAATAAAACCAGCCACTATGCCGATAATAAGCAATACTATTTCCATCTATTGTCCGATATTACGTTATTAAAATTCATTTCGGTTGATTTCAGTTACTTATGCTCCGCCTAAGTATATTATTCGGTTAGGATTTCGTTTCCATTCTCGGTAATCAAGATCATACTTTCCCATTGAGCTGAAGGTAGTCCATCTTCTGTACATACCGTCCATTCATCTTCTTCATCAATGAATATGTCACGCTTACCCATATTAATCATCGGTTCAATGGTGAACGTCATTCCCGGCACAATCATCATGCCCGTACCTTTTTTACCATAGTGCATTACGTCCGGTTCCTCGTGGAATTTTATACCTACACCATGACCACAAAACTCACGTACTACACTGTAACCATTCTTCTCGGCATGCTCCTGAATGGCTGCACCAATATCTCCCAAGCGGGTCCAAGGTTGTGCTGTGGCTATACCGATATCACGGCATTCTTTTGCGACTTGTACCAAACGCTGCCTGTCGGGCGATACCTCACCAATGAGATATGTTCGCGAAGCATCGGAAAAATAACCTTTATAAATGGTGGAAACATCCACATTGACAATATCTCCATTGCAAAGAATTTCTTTCGTGTTGGGGATACCGTGGCAAACCACATCATTGATACTTACACATACACTTTTTGGATAACCTTCATATAAGAAATCCGCAGGGATTGCATCATGGTCGGTTGTAAAAGCATATACCATGTGATCTATTTCAGCTGTAGACATACCTTCACGAATATTTGCGTTGATATAGTCCAGTAAGGCGGTATTGATTTTGGCGCTTTCACGGATACCCGCCAATTGTTCATCCGTACGTAATAAATGACGTGAAGGCAGACGAACGCCATCTTTTTTTAATTGCTGTAACTTTTCTTCTACTGCATCCGAGTACGTAGGTGGGGTAATCCGAACCCCTTTATTCCATTTTTTCATTTTAATTTATATCTACTAATATAGGCAACTTTTGCAGAAGTCTATAACAATTGTTCTTACAAAAGTACAGATAATCTTTCTTAATGAATATGTTTGCCGGAAACTTTTTTAAAAAGAGTCTAAATAACTAACACTAATTTCATTCTTCTAACAATCCGATATATTCTTCTGTTCCATAACAATAGTTGCTATTTCATTTACAAGTATTGTTATGGGGCTTTACATCTATTGTTATGAGAGCTTACAAGTATTCTTGTTTTTAATCAATAGGTATGCTAGTATATGTGTTGGTAAGTTGTTGATATATAGTGATTTATTTGATGATTTATTTCCACCTGTAAAAGTCGTGTCAACAGGATGGTCTGTTTGCATCGAACAGATGGTCTGTTGAACCCTAATAGACCATCTGTTGACGCTTAACACATGGTCTGTTTGGATGCAATAAAATGCGTATCGTAAAATCGTTATAATTCGTATTTCCGTCCGGTCAATGTTTTCCTTATATAAAAAGATTTATTTTATATGCCTGTCAAATATTCAGAGCTATTTGGTGCTTATCTAAATAATTTTTCTATTTTTGTGACTATTGACTCCTACGGGGGATGGATTGTCGAGATGATATTCGCTTTACGCCTTATCGAAAAAAGTATTTCAAATAGTATCTTGATGATAAAGATAAGAGTAATTAAAACAATAATAAGATTTATTTATGCGTAATTATTTTCTTCCTTTATTGGCTTTTTCCGTGGGTATGCTCGTCGGATGTAGTAAATCGGACAGATCGAGTTCTGCTAATGAGGCCGCTTCTCTTAAAGCACCTAAGTCAGCAGTGAAAGACGTTGCTCCTAAGCCTGAGGCGATTGATACGATACAGTATGATAAAAAAATGGCTGAGGTCGCCAACGGAGATACTACAGGACGATGGCCGGTAAAAGATCTACCATATCCACATAAAGGTGCGATTCTACCATTTAAGCGCATAGTGGCATATTATGGAAATCTTTATTCATCGCGGATGGGAGTATTGGGTGAGTACAAACCGAATGTACTTTGGAGTAAGCTAAGAAATGAGATGAAGGCGTGGAAAGATGCTGATCCGGGCACGTCTGTTCAACCAGCTATCCACTATATTGCAGTTGTTGCTCAGGGTAGTCCGGGTAAGGATGGCAAATATCGCTTGCGAATGCCTACGCATCAAATTGACTCTGTTCTGCAAATCGCTAAAATGGGAGACGCTATCGTGTTTCTAGATATACAAGTATCGTTGAGTAACTTGAAAAATGAAGTGCCTTTGCTGGAAAAATATTTTCAAATGCCGCACGTACACTTAGGTATTGACCCTGAATTTTCAATGAAAGATGGCAGCTTACCAGGGAAGAAAATCGGTACGTTTGATGCTCAAGACGTGAATTATTGCTCCCGTTATTTGTCCGATCTTGTAAAGAAGTACAATCTACCACCAAAAATACTTGTTGTCCATCGTTTTACTAAGGGGATGGTTACCAATTATAAAATGATAAAGCATTACCCGGAAGTGCAATTGGTGATGAATATGGATGGGTGGGGAGCTCCTGCGCTGAAGTATAATACATACAAGCAGTTTGTCTATCGTGAACCGGTTCAATTTACCGGATTCAAGCTATTCTATAAAAATGACCTTAAACGACCTCCACATCGGATGCTTACTCCGGAAGAGCTGGTAAAGCTCACTCCTAAACCGATTTATATTCAATACCAATAAAAGTTCATTCAATATCGCTGCAAAATATGGTGCTTTTACGCACCCATTTTGCAGCTTCCTAATCACCCAAGAATTATTGAGCATATAGTATAAGCGCTATATTATATTAATGACAAAGTCGTAAAAAGACGTCGTTTTTGGGAGTTTTATATCATAATCCGCGTTTTGATGTTTTGTTCTTTAGCTCAATCGGCTTAAAATTACTGATTGATAAGTAAATAATCACACTATATTGCTTCTCCATACGAGTTTTGTTTGCTTCAGTGTGTCGTTTTGAAATTATTTAATCTATAAGATGATTTTGAATAAAACATAATTACCATTTTTATATTGTATAACTCTTATTGGAAATACTTTTTTGATATTGTTGTGATTTTAAATATTACTATGTTCTATCCATGTTTAATATTTGGTTTCTACTAAAATAGTTTGGATTTAGACCTTTTTATTGTTTTATAAGTTATTATTTTATAGTAATTAATGGTAGGGTTATAACTTTTTAATCGTTGCTTTTGCTATTGGTTGCTTCTCGATAAATTATTTATAATATGTTCTTGATGTCAATATACATGTTTAGAGTTACTCTATGCTCGATACTCTTGCTATAGGTGAAATAATTCTTTCTAATTTTATGGCATAATATAATAAAAAACATATATATTATTGATACTTTATTTATAGTTTTTTCTATTTTTGCAAAGTTGACTCATTTGTAAAAGATGTTGTCTTTCTCGATCATTCGTAAAAACAAGATATAGTCAATTTCTAATGATTTAAATCTGAAACGAATTACATATGAAGAATGACACTAAAAAAACGTATAAAAATTATCGTGTGCCCAACGAATCAATGTTTGAAGATTCGGAATATATGCACGAACAGCTGGACCGTCTTCAGTTTGCTTTGGATGCATTCTGTGCCGGTGACATGTCTGTCAGACTGAATAAAGAGCGCGATGACAAGTTTTCCGATATAGCCGATGCTTATAATCGAATGGCGGAGATGGCAGGTGGCATTTTTACCGAGATGATGCGAGTTTCCCGAATAGGAGGGCTTGAAGGGAACCTTGATGTGCACATACAATATGCCAAGCCTACATCCGGTATTTGGGCCGATGTGATTGATTCACAAAACACTTTCATACAGACCGTATCAGGCCCTGTCAATGAACTCAATCGTGTTCTCAAGGATATGTCGAAAGGTATGGTTAATACCAACTTTCATTATCATAATGTTTCAGGTATCTGGAAAGATCTGATGGAAAATATCAATTTGGTGACTAAAAGCCTGAATAATCAGATTGAAGAGATTACTCATATCACCCAGGGGGTGATTCTCGGGGATTTTTCGCGTAAAGTCACACTTTCTACCAACGGCGAAGTCGATATATTGAAGGATACAATCAATAATTTGATTGACTTTGTAAAGACTTTCTCAATGCAGGTTGCCAGAGTGACCAAAGAGATAGGTACGGAAGGACATCTTGGCGCTCAGGTTGTGATACCGAACGCTTCCGGGGTATGGAAAGATTTAGTTTCCGATATCAATCAGATGAGTGGAAACCTTACCCGTCAGATAAGGGATATAACGATTGTCGCATCTTACGTATTGAAAGGTGACATGTCGAAGAGGGTTGAAGTAGAAACCAGAGGTGAGATGAAAGAACTGAAAGTCACTGTCAATAATATGATGGAGCATTTAGAGCTCTTCTCTTATGAAGTCAATCACCTTTTGGATAGTTTATCAAGCGAAGGCAAATTGGGTATTCGTGCAAATGTACCTCAGGCTGCCGGTGCTTGGAGAACTTTCATAAATAGTATCAATCTGCTGATGGATACCATGACATGGCAGGTACGTGAAATAAATAAAGTGTCTTCTTCCCTTGCCGAAGGAACTTTTAATAGTAAGATAGAGGGGGATTACACAGGTGAAGCATTTGGGTTGAAAGTGAATATCAATTCGATGGTAGATAGTTTTACAAACCTCGTAGAAGCTGCCAATCAAATTGCCGCCGGTAATATGGATGTGGAAATGCCAATACGCTCCAATAAAGATTTACTAGGTAAGGCTTTGTATGGCATGACTAACAATCTGCGACGTATCTCGAAAGAAAATGAGAATGAGTCATGGATGAAAACCGGTCAGAGCGGACTTGGAGATAAGATGCGCGGTGAACAAGGCGTTTTGGAATTATCGAAGAATATTATTTCATATCTGACTAAATATGTCCACGGTGATGTCGGCGTATTTTATTTGCTTGAGGAAGGAGAAGGAGAGCCCGTTTTAAAGCTTGCAGCTTCTTATGCTTATATTCGACGGAAAAACATTAGTAAGGAATTTAATTTGGGAGAAGGGCTTATTGGTCAGGCGGCTTTAGAAAAAGAAACCATTGTGGTTTCCGAAATGGAACCTGATGATGACTTACGTATTACTTCCGGAACCGCGGTTAAACCGCCAAAAACCATTGTGGTTCAACCTTTTATTCTAAACAGGAAATTAATTGGGGTATTTGAAATCGGTTCTACGGAGAGTTTTACCAGCCATGATTTAAATCTATTAAAATTAGTTTCGGGAGACATTGCCATTGCTATTAATTCGGCAAAAGACCGACAGAAAATGAAATATTTATTGGATGAATCTCAACGCCAGTCGCATGAATTACTCGAGCAGCAGCGCAGGTTGAAGGAACAAAGCGATGTATTAAAGAGAATAAATAAAGAGCTTGAGGTTAAAACTTCAGATCTTGAGAAACAGAAAGAGGAGGTTCTTGCCACACGTTCTGACATTGAACGAAAAGCAAAAGATCTTGAGTTGGCCAATAAATATAAATCGGAATTCTTGGCCAACATGTCGCATGAATTGCGTACTCCTTTAAATAGTCTGCTGATTTTGGCTAAAGAACTTGGTAAGAACAATAAAAAAAATCTTAATGACAACCAGGTGAAAGATCTTAGTATTATCTACGAAAGTGGAGTAGACTTACTAAACTTGATTAATGATATACTCGATCTTTCGAAAATAGAAGCAGGGAGAATGATTGCCAATCTTGCTGAAGTCGAGCTACAGAATATTGTGATTAATCTTGAAAATCAGTTTACCCATGTCGCCCGGCAAAAGAATATTGGTTTTACTATAAAACCGCAAGAAGGTATTGGAATGGTTATAACCGATCAACAGCGATTAGAACAAATTCTTAAAAATTTATTATCCAATGCTATTAAGTTTACTGGTCAGGGTGAAGTAAAATTGAATATTTCGAAATCGGACGAACCGATGGAGTTACGTAGCAAAATGTATAATCCCGGAGAGGTTCTTTTGTTCTCGGTTATTGATACGGGCATTGGAATAGAAGAGAATAAACAAGCTATGATTTTCGAGGCTTTCCAGCAAGCTGACGGTGGATTATCCCGGCAATATGGGGGTACCGGACTGGGTCTCACTATTTCACGACAGATAGCAGCTTTGCTTGGCGGTGAGATCCGTCTTAAGAGTCAGTTGGGTGAAGGCAGTGAGTTTACATTATATTTGCCCATAAACCAAACTATTACAGTCGGTGTAAACTCACCTTCGGTTATTCCTTTAAAATCTGCGGATGAGAAACCGGTAAAGGAAAAGCCTGCTCCTTCAGTCGCAAAAGCTTCAAATTCGGAAGCCTCTATAAGTCCTGTCATCAGTTCTACGGTTACAGTTCAAGATGATAGAGATCAGATTAAGCCGGATGATCATTCCATTTTGATTATAGAAGATGACCATAACTTTGCCGACATTCTTAAAAAAGAAATTCATAACCATGGTATTAAAACTCTTGTGACCGATCGTGGCGAAGAAGGTTTGGAACTTGCTTCCCGCTACTTACCTGATGGTATTATACTCGATTTAAGATTGCCTGATATGGATGGAATGACAGTACTCGATCGTTTGAAATTCAAGTTGGAAACCCGCCATATACCGGTACATGTCTTTTCAGTTGAAGATGAGCAACCTGAGATCTTGGAGAAGGGAGCTATCGGTTTTTTGGCGAAACCTGTAACACAGAAAGACATTGAAGTTGCCATACAAAAAATAGAGAACATCTTCAATTCCGGTGTGAAAGACATCCTTGTCATTGAAGATAATAAGGTTAGCCAGCAATCCATAGTACGTTTACTGGAGAACCGTGAAGTTCGCATAACAACATCTGACACTGGAGAAGAAGCGCTCAATTTGTTGAATCAGCATCATTTTGATTGTATCGTTTTAGATCTCGCTTTGCCTGATATGACAGGTTTTGATTTACTGAAAGAGTTGGATAAAACCGGTATTAAAAAAATCCCGGTGATAGTATATACAGGCAAAGAGCTTGCTAAAGAAGAGATTACAGAATTGAATAAGTATACTCGTAGTATTATTATCAAAGGCGCTATTTCACCAGAACGTTTGCTTGACGAGGTTTCATTATTCCTGCATAGTTTGAACACCAATCTTTCGGAAGAGCAGCAACGCATTGTGAGTAGACTGCATGACCCGGAAGAGGTGCTTAAGGAACGTAAAATATTGATTGCCGATGATGATATGCGCAATATTTATGCTTTATCACAAAAGCTCAATGATATGGGTATGGAGGTGTTTACTGCCGAAAATGGTTCGGTAGCTTTGCAAATGCTAAAAGAGAACCCCGATATAGAAATTGTAATAATGGATATTATGATGCCTGTTATGGATGGCTTGGAAGCTATCCGGAAGTTACGTAAACAAAAACAATTTGAAAAACTGCCTGTCATCAGTCTTACTGCTAAGGCCATGCCTGAAGATAAACAGCAGTGTATGGCTGCAGGAGCTAGCGATTACCTGACTAAACCGATCGACATGGATCAGCTCATTAGTTTGATACGTATTTGGTTATATAAAGATAAGTAGATATAATACCTGTGGAAAGTTTGGAAATAATAGAGAGCCGGCTGTTGCTTGAAGCAATATATAAGTGTTACGGATATGATTTTCGTTCCTATACGCTTGATGGGATGCAGAGCCGTTTGCAAAGCATTGTGAAGCGGGAAAATTTGCAATCTATTTCCTGCATGATACCATTATTACTTCATGACCAGTCTTTCTTTAATAAACTACTGAAAAACTTATTAGTTACAGTTACCGATTTCTTTCGTGCTCCTTTGTCGTATAAGGCACTAAAGCAAACTGTAATCCCGGTATTAAGTACTTATCCTTATATTAATGTCTGGTGCGCAGGATGTGCTACAGGTGAAGAAGCATATTCTATTGCTATTTTATTAAAAGAGGCTGGCTTGCTCAAACGTACTCAAATATATGCCACGGATATTAATGACAAATCACTTGCAGTGGGCAAAAGTGGTATTTATCCATTAAATAAATTGGATATTTCGTCACAAAACTATCTTTTGGCTGGAGGTGAAACCGATTTTTCGAAATATTATATGACTAAGTATAATGCTTTTATGATGAATAAAGAACTGCGTGAACGAATTCTTTTCTCTAAGCATAATCTTGTTAGCGACGGTGCCTTTGCGGAAATGCACCTTGTGCTTTGCCGTAATGTTTGTATCTATTTTAACGACAAACTTCAAGTGGACGTTTTCCATCTGCTGCATCGTAGCCTTATTCGCAATGGATATTTGTTTATGGGAATGAATGAACGGATGGATTACGAACCTTTTACCAGTCTCTTTAAATTGATAGCCGAATCGGATTGTGTTTATAAAAAACAAGAATCGGACGTAATCAAAATGTATTCAAATTAGTGATACTATATAATCTTACAAATAAATTTTGAGAGATGGATATAAATGAGGTGGAAAGCAGGAACCTAAATCAAGATTTAAAAATCTTGTTGGTAGATGATGACGAAAGGCAACTTCGGGCTTTGGAAACTTTGATATCCAAGCTAGATCTTGAGATCATAAAAGCGACTTCGGGGCAGGAGGCCTTGAAACTGATGTTGCATAACCAATTTATCATGGTAATATTGGACATGGTTATGCCTGATATGAGTGGTATGGAAGTTGCAAGACTAATGAGGGGGTCGAAAAAAACACAGACTACTCCGATTATTTTTGCTACGGCATTCAGCAATGATGAAGTGCAAATGATGTCGGCCTATCAGTTGGGAGCTATCGATTATATAATAAAGCCGGTTAATGAAGATATACTTTTATCTAAAATAAAAGTCTTTCGTGATTTTCATATTTATCAACAACAAAAACAGGAAGAAAGTTTACGGCTGCTATCTGAATTGCAAGAAAAGAACAAAACTCTAGAGGATACACGTATGGCTGTTATGGATATGCTTAAAGAATCAAATGAAGCTCGTAATCAAGCTTTAATCGCAAAATCCGAATTGGAACAAAGCCTTGAAGAGCAGAAAGCCATAGAACGAAAACTGAAGATAGCGATTAAAAAGGCCGAAAATGCAAACATCTATAAAAATAATTTTCTGGCAAATATGAGCCATGAAATACGTACTCCGATGAATGCTATCGTCGGGTTTGCCGATTTAATGAAAGATCTTAATCTTTCTGTCGAAGAACGTAATATGTATGCCGAGATCATCAATACAAACTCCATGCAATTATTGAGGTTGATTGCTGATATCATAGACGTGGCTAAGATAGAGGCCGGAGAAATGAAGATTACGTTCGACAGGTGTAAACTTAATAATCTTCTTCGTGAGTTGGAAATTCAGTTCAACCAATTGCGCCTTGAAAGAGGTAAATTTCATGTAAACCTTGTACTCGATATTCCGCCGGAAGCTTCTTTTTGTTGCATAACTACCGATGGAGCCCGATTGAATCAAGTGCTTACTAACCTGTTGAATAATGCACTTAAATTCACTGAGAATGGGGAAATTCGCTTTGGCTATGAAATTAAAAATAATGTATTACTCTTCTTTGTTCAAGATGAGGGTATAGGCATTAAGAAAGATAAACTAAAGCTTATTTTTGAACGTTTTCAGCAAGCTCTTCCTGAAGAATCCGTTAAGTATGGCGGTACTGGGCTGGGACTTGCTATCTGTAAGGGTATTGTCAACTTACTTGGGGGACAGATGTTTGTGGAGTCTGAGCCTGGTAAGGGATCCAAATTTAGTTTTACTCTTCCTTTGAAGATTGTAGAGGAAGCATCCGGCGAAGATGAAAATATTGTCTATGATATTGAAATGAAGCAGATTGAAGGAAAAACTTTGCTTATAGCTGACGATAATCCCAGTGTACAGGAATATTTTATAGAGGCTCTAAAACCTTATAATCTGAAATTGTATATGGCGAATTCGGGAAAAGAAGTGGTTGATTTATATAATAAACATCCTGAAGTTGATTTGGTATTGATGGATATTCGTATGCCGTTAATGGATGGGTATTCGGCTATAGAGGAAATATTGGCTATCAATCCTGATGCGGTTATAATAGCACAGACGGGCAATGTTTTGCAAGATGATGAAAAGAGGTGTCTTGAAGCCGGCTGTAAAGGATTTCTTGCAAAACCGATTTTGAAAAATGACTTGATTAAGGTTATCAAGCAATATTGCTAAAAAATCTCTTTTTATTTGTATATTTGCAATATGTTACTAAAATGTATGTAATCATACTTTATATAATGGTGTGATTCATGAAGGGTAACTAAAAGAAAGCGAATTTTGTGAAAGATTCGCTTTTTTATAATTACTCTTATCGATGATCCATCAGTTTATACCTTTTTACTTTTACAAGTAATAAAATGGACTGAATATTGCAATAACAATAAAAATAGTACGGAATGAATAAGTTTGGAAAATTTCTCTTGATTGCCTGTATGTTGCTGGTTTCAGCTGCAACATGGGCTTGCACGAATTTATTGGTTGGTAAGAATGCTTCTGTGGATGGTTCTACATTTATATCATATTCTTGTGATGGGTATGGATTCGCCGGTTCATTACATTATACTCCGCCTTCCGACTATGGGCAAGGGGCTATATTTTCGAAAGGGTGGGGTGGACGTAAACCGTATTGCGACGTACCTCAGCCTGCCCATACATACAGTGTAATGGGTAACATAAACGAATATCAGGTGGCTATTGGTGAGACTACTTTCGACGGTCGTCCAGAGCTTGAAGATACATTAAAGCGTGGAATAGATTATCCCACTTTGATGATGTTGGCTTTACAGCGTTCACGTACGGCCCGTGAAGCTATAAGTGTGATGACTTCTCTCGTTGCGGAATATGGTTACCACAGTACGGGAGAAAGCTTTTCGATAGCTGATCCGAATGAGGTGTGGATTATGGAGATGATTGGTAAGGGGAGTGCTGAAAAAGGAGCTATATGGGTAGCATGCCGCATCCCTGATGATTGCATTGCTGCACATGCCAATCAGAGTCGCATTCATCAGTTTCCTCTTCGTGATAAGGAAAATTGTATTTATTCCTCTGATGTGATCTCTTTTGCTCGAAAAAAAGGATATTTTAATGGTAAGGATAAAGATTTTGATTTTGCGAATGCATATAATCCACTTACTTTTGAAGGGCGGCGTTTTTGTGAAGCGCGGGTTTGGAGTTTCTTTCAGAAATACTGTAAAGCTACGGAAAAGTATATTGATTATATCAAAGGAAGCAGCGATGAACCCATGCCACTTTTTGTTAAGCCCGATCGTAAGCTATCTGTAAGGGATGTACAGAATATGATGCGTGATCATTATGAAGGTACCGAACTTGATCCGACCAAAGATGTCAGTGCAGGGGCATTTCATTCTCCTTACAGGGTAAGTGCATTGCTTTACAAAGTGGATGGCAAGGAGATGTTCAGTGAACGTCCTATTGCCACTCAACAAAGCGCTTATACCCTTGTTGCCCAAATGCGTAGTCATCTCCCGAATGCTGTAGGTGGTATCTTGTGGTTTGGTTTGGATGATTCCAATATGACTGTATTTACCCCTGTCTATTGTTGCTCCGATCGGGTTCCTGAATGCTATTTACCTAAGTATGCTACAAGTGATAAGTTTTCATGGAAAAGTGCCTATTGGGTATACAATTGGGTAGCTGGAATGATTCGTCCTTATTATAGCTTAATGATTGGTGATATGCGTGCCGTGCAAAATAAGCAGGAGGATAAATTTGCTAATAGTCAAGATAGTATAGAGGCTGCCGCTATAAAACTCTACAAAGATTATCCCACTAAAGCGAAAGAAATGCTAACTGATTACGGCGTGAGGATGGCTGAAGAAACCTTTAGTGCCTGGAAGAATTTAGGAGAAGTATTGCTTGTGAAATACAACGATGGAGCTCGAATAGATCATAAAACCGGTCGTGTAAAACGAGTTTATCCTTCGGAAGATTATGCTAAGGAAGTGCTGAAAGCTACCGGAGAACGATATCTAGTTCCGAAAAAATAAGAATATTGGGGTAACTTTGTTTGGATTATTGAAAGTTTATGAAATTTATATTGTAAGAAATAGTTTGTATTTTACTATTTTTCATACATTTGTTCTGTGACTTTTCTTCTTTCTTATTTAGAGACAGTGAATATTAATACATGAAATTATTTAATCAATATTATTTATGAAGGGCTTAAAAATATTTACAACTGATTGCTTTATGTGTTTTAACGTTGAGTTTGTTTTCTTGTCAGGATGATGATGAAATATTCGATCGTCTCACAGGTGAAACTTGGGTGGGTGATTTAGGATTTGCCGATCGATATGGAGAAAAGCTTGAAAGCGGTCTGTTCTTTAAAAACAATGGCTTCGGATATGATGATCAGTGTTATTTTGATGATCCTCGTGTAGTGACAACAATGGATTTTCGTTGGACGGTACGAAATGGTGATCTGATACTGGATTATGGAATTAACCAGCCGTTGCTTGAGATACGTGGAATATATGTAGGTGATTCCGAATTGACCGGAGTGCTTTATGTAGACGGTAGAAATGACGGCTCTATCACTTTGCGTAGAATGAGATAGGCCGTTCATTCTGTTTTTATATCCTATTTGTTTTTGATAAAAAGATTTTTGAAGTTCTGAGGGTAGGAGGTTTCAAACTTTATCTGCTCTCCTGTAACAGGGTGGTAGAAGCAGAGTTTGAAAGCGTGTAATGCCAAACGACCGATAGGATTGATTTCTTCTATCCCATATCGTCCGTCACCAATTATCGGGTGTCCTAAATCTTGCATATGCACGCGGATCTGGTTCTTTCTGCCGGTTTCAAGATTAAGCTCTACTAGCGAAAGACCATTACCTCGCTTAATGGTACGGTAATGGGTGATAGATTTAGCTCCTCCATCGTCTGTCGGGCTGGAATAAACATATAGTGTACGGTCTGTCAGCCATGATATCACCGTACCACTATCTTTCTCCATCTCACCACTTACTACAGCAATGTATCGGCGGTCTGTCACAATGTCGTGCCAATTGTCCCGCAAGGTACGTTGCGTCTTCTCATCTTTTGCAAACATCATCAAGCCTGAGGTATCGCGATCAAGACGGTGGACAATGTATATCTGATGGTGACGTCCGGAGCGTTGTACATACTCTGTAAGGATATGATAGGCGGTACGTTCTTTTTGTCGATCGGTGTTGACCGAAAGCAAACCTTGCATTTTCTCTACAACAATAATATATGCATCTTCATATACAATCTTCAATAATTTGTTGTTGAATTCCCTTTTGCCCTTTTCACGACTTATCTGCACTTTCATTCCACTCTGTAGAGGAAAGTTATATTGGGTGGTGATGATACTATCGACAAATACCACTCGTTTACTGAGTAGAGATTTTAGTTTGGTACGGCTGGCATCGGGCATTTTACTTGCCAAAAAGGCCATAAGTTCCATGGGCTCTTTTACCGTATAATCCGTATATTGCGTACGGGCACGTGCTGTTAGTCTTTCTTTTGCCACTGTAATAATTCTTATAGGTTCTCTTCTTTTAGTTCTAAAAGGACAACATTCTCTACGTGATGGGTATGTGGGAACATATCAACCGGTTGAACCGCCTTAACAGAATAATGCACATCGAGTAATTGCAGGTCGCGGGCTTGTGTAGCCGGATTACAGCTGACATAAACAATTCGCTTTGGACGTGCAAATAAAATGGTGTCTACTACATCGGGATGCATCCCTGCACGAGGAGGGTCTGTAATGATAACATCCGGTCGCCCGTATTGGTTGATGAAATCTTGGGTCAGTATATCTTTCATGTCTCCTGCAAAGAATAAAGTATTCTTTATCCCGTTGATTTCCGCATTTACTTTGGCATCTTCTATAGCTTCAGGTACATATTCAATGCCGACTACTTGTTTGGCACTGCGAGCAACAAAGTTGGCTATTGTCCCTGTTCCGGTATATAGATCATAAACTAATTCATTTCCGGTGAGCGCTGCAAAGTTGCGCGTTATTTTATATAAATTATATGCTTGCTCCGAGTTGGTCTGATAGAATGATTTTGGCCCTATTTTAAATTTTAAACCCTCCATTTCTTCAAAAATATGATCTTTACCTTTGAATGTGTATACATCAAGGTCGGTAATGGTATCATTGCATTTGTTGTTGACAATATAAAGCAGGGACGTTATTTCAGGAAAACTGTCTGCAACATATTGGAGTAGTTCTTTAAATAAAACCAATTCCTCTTCTTTCTCAATTTTCGAAATCAGAATGACCATCAATTCACCGGTTGATGAAGTACGTACAATCATATTGCGTAGCATACCTTCATGGGTTCGGAGATTGATGAACGAATAGTTATGTTCGTAGGCATAGTCACGTACAACATTGCGAATACGATTGGATATATCATCCTGTAACCAGCATTTTTCTATTGCCAAGACTTTATCAAAGGCGTTGGGTATGTGAAATCCTACAGCGTTCATTTGCTCATAGACAACGTCTTCTTTTACTTCCTCAGCTGTAAGCCAGCGTTTATTGGAAAAAGTAAATTCTAATTTATTACGATAAAATGTAGTCTTTTCTGATCCAAGAATGGGAGATATTTCGGGGAGATCTATCTTACCGATACGGGTAAGATTATCCGTCACTTGTTTTTGTTTATATTTAATTTGTTCGGAATAAGGTAATATTTGCCATTTACAACCACCACATACTCCGAAGTGCTGACAAAAAGGGACAGCACGTTTTTCTGAATATTGATGGAAATTAACTGCGATAGCTTCCGCATAACGATTTTTCTTTCTGGTTAATTGTAAATCAACGACGTCCCCAGGAACGACAAAAGGAACAAATACGACTAAATCATTTACTCTTGCTAAAGCTTTTCCTTCTGCAGCAACTCCTGTGATTGTTATGTTTTCTAATAAAGGAAGTTCTTTTTTCTTTCTAACCACTTCTACACCAATTTAAGAATTTGAATGCAAAAATAGATAAAAAAAAGGAGAAAAAGGATAGTTCAAATGAATATTATTCTTTAATAAGAGAAAATGTGCAAAGGCAAGAAAAAAAATGATAAACGATAGAAATATGTTATCGAAAATTAATTAAATTTGCATCATAATAGAAAATAAACAACCTAAAAGTTACCTACATTTATGGACAAAAAAAGAATTTATACTTTTGGTAATGGCAAAGCCGAAGGTAGAGCAGATATGAGAAATCTGTTGGGTGGAAAAGGTGCAAATCTTGCTGAAATGAATTTAATTGGAGTTCCTGTACCTCCAGGTTTTACTATTACAACTGAAGTTTGTACAGAGTATTACGAGAAAGGCGAAGAGGCTATCATAAAATTGTTGAAAGATGATGTTATGAAGTCCTTGAGCGAAGTAGAAGTACTAATGAATTCGAAATTTGGTGACGCCAAGAATCCTTTGTTAGTTTCAGTTCGTTCAGGTGCACGTGCTTCTATGCCCGGTATGATGGATACTATATTAAACTTAGGATTGAATGACGAAGTAGTTGAAGGGCTTTCTCGTAAAACAAATAATCCTCGTTTTTCTTGGGATTCTTATCGTCGTTTTGTTCAAATGTATGGTGATGTCGTTTTGGGCATGAAGCCTACGAACAAAGATGATATTGATCCTTTTGAAGCAATAATTGAAGAGGTCAAACAACAGCGTGGTATTAAATTAGACAATGAGTTGAACGTCGATGAACTTAAACAACTTGTTGTTAAATTCAAAGCTGCAGTAAAGAATCAGACAGGTAGAGATTTCCCAACAAATGTATACGATCAGTTGTGGGGCGCTATTTGTGCAGTATTCAATTCTTGGATGAACGAGCGTGCTATCCTTTATCGTAAAATGGAAGGTATACCTGATGAATGGGGTACTGCAGTCAGTGTAATGGCGATGGTATTCGGTAACATGGGTAATACTTCAGCAACAGGTGTATGCTTCTCTCGTGATGCTGCTACAGGTGAAGATATTTTTAACGGTGAGTATCTTATTAATGCTCAAGGTGAAGACGTTGTCGCTGGTATCCGCACTCCTCAACAAATTTCGAAAGTTGGCTCTCAGCGCTGGGCTAAATTAGCAGGTGTCAGCGAAGAAGTACGTGCAAGCAAATATCCTTCAATGGAGGAATCTATGCCATCTATCTTCGAAGAATTGAATGGTATTCAAGAGAAATTGGAAAATCATTATAAAGATATGCAAGACATGGAGTTTACTGTACAAGAAGGAAAACTTTGGTTCTTGCAGACTCGTAACGGAAAACGTACAGGTGCTGCTATGGTCAAGATTGCTATTGATCTGTTACATCAGGGCATGATTGATGAAAAAACAGCTATTGAACGTATTGAACCGAATAAATTGGATGAATTGTTACACCCTGTATTCGATAAAGCAGCTCTTTGCAAGGCTAAGGTTATAACTCGTGGCTTACCTGCATCTCCTGGAGCTGCTACTGGCCAGATTGTCTTTTTCGCAGATGATGCTGCAAAATGGCATAAAGCATTGAAGCATGTTATCATGGTACGTATTGAGACTTCTCCTGAAGATTTGGCTGGTATGTCTGCTGCAGAAGGTATTTTGACTGCTCGCGGTGGTATGACATCACACGCTGCTGTCGTAGCTCGTGGTATGGGCAAATGCTGTGTATCAGGTGCCGGTGCATTAAAGATTGATTATAAGAAACGTACAGTAGAAATTGACGGTAGCGTATTTAAAGAAGGTGATTTCATCTCATTGAATGGTAGTACAGGTCAGGTTTATGCTGGTAAGGTTGACACGAAACCTGCTGAAATATCAGGTGATTTCGCTGAGATCATGGCTTTGGCTGATAAATATGCAAAACTAAAGGTATTTGTTAATTCTGATACTCCTCATGATGCAGGTGTCGGTCGCAAGTTTGGTGCTAAAGGTGTTGGCCTTTGCCGTACAGAACATATGTTCTTCGAAGGGGAGAAGATAAAGGCTATGCGTGAAATGATTTTGGCGGAAGATTCAGCTGGACGTAGTAAGGCATTAAATAAGATTCTTCCATATCAAAAAGAGGATTTTAAGGGCATTTTCCGTGTAATGGAAGGTTTACCTGTAACTGTTCGTTTATTAGATCCTCCTTTGCATGAATTTGTTCCTCATGATTTGGCTGGCCAACAAGAGATGGCAAAGGCTATGAATGTAAGCGTTGAATATATTCAACAGCGCGTTGAATCTCTTTGCGAGCATAATCCTATGTTGGGACACCGTGGATGTCGTTTGGGTAATACATATCCTGAAATAACACAGATGCAGACGCGTGCCATCTTAAGTGCTGCAATTGAACTGAAAGAGGAAGGTCTTATTGTCTATCCAGAAATCATGGTTCCTCTGACTGGTATTGTTTATGAATTTGAAGCTCAAGAGAAGGTTATTCGTGCTGAAGCTGAAAAGGTATTTGCTGAGATGAAAGACAAGATTGATTATAAGGTAGGTACTATGATAGAGGTTCCTCGTGCAGCTTTAACAGCTGAATATATTGCTTCTAAAGCTGAATTCTTCTCTTTCGGAACAAATGATTTAACTCAGATGACATTCGGTTATTCTCGTGATGATATCGCTTCGTTCTTGCCTGTTTATTTGGATATGAAGATTCTAAAGGTTGATCCATTCCAAGTACTCGATCAGAATGGTGTTGGACAGTTGGTACGAATGGCTACAGAAAAGGGCCGTTCGCAACGTCCTGATTTACGTTGTGGTATTTGTGGTGAGCATGGTGGTGAGCCTTCATCAGTTAAGTTCTGCCATAAGGTAGGATTGAATTATGTAAGCTGTAGTCCTTTCCGTGTTCCTATCGCACGTTTAGCTGCTGCACAAGCTGCTATTGAAGACGAGAAATAGAAAGTACAACGATAATTAATATGTTGAAGGGAACTTATCATATAGATAAGTTCCCTTCTTTCATATATAATATTGAGTAATGTTATTAATAAAGTGATTGAAAGAGATTTTATTCTGCGGAGGAGCAAGGAATAAATATTGAAAAACGGCTACCTTTGCCTATTTCGGAACTTGCTGTAAGGCGTCCATTAAGCTTGTCAATAATAATTTTGCAGACGGATAAACCTAGTCCCATTCCTGGCGTAAAGATGTCACGCTTATAAAAACGAGAAAATACCAAATCTAGTTCTTCTTGTGCAATTCCTGAACCAGTATCTTCTACAAATAGTTCAACCTCATTTGTGTTTCGTCTATAGTGATAACCGATGCAAATATGTCCTTCTTTTGTAAATTTAAGAGCATTGTCAAGAAGGTGTGTGATAACGTCAGATAAATGAAAAATATCTGTATTGATACTTATTTCGATATCTTCTTCTTTCAAAAATTGTAAATGATCGGGTACTTTAGGTATATAGTCATAATAGATTTTATCGATGATGTCTTTTACATCTTTTGTCTCTGTTTTAAACATTATATTTCCAGAGTCTATATCTGTAATAGTTAATACCTCATCTATTAGTTTTAGTAAGTCCTTACTATTTTTTCTGACGATATCGGCATATTCAACTTTTTCTTCTTGCGTCAAATTATCCGTTTCTATCAGTATACTTGTGAAACCAAGAATGGCATTTAGCGGTGTACGAATTTCGTGGTTAATATTAGCAAAGAACGATTGTTTCATATTAGCTTTTTCGGCAATGATCCGCGCTTTTCTTAATTCTTCCTCTTTATCTTTAAATTCCTGGATATTGAAAATAATACCTGAAATTATAGTTTCTCCTTCATACGAAGATGATGTAGTGCAGCGGATAGTCCACCACTGATATTCCTTCTTGTCGAATGTTAAGAGAATTTCGATGCTTTTCATAGGGCGCTTATCTGTAATGAAATTCTTGAACGATTGCTGAAGTGACGGATGAACATATTGAATTAATTGTTTGAGTGAAATGCTCTGATGTTGCTTCCCTATATATTTCCAGAAAGATAAGTCGATTGTGATAATATCGTTGCGTACTATCCAAACAAAGGTATTGCTACCTTCCAAAGTAAGTTTCAAGATTTCTCGCTCTCTAGTTATAGCTGCATAAGCAATTTGTTTGCGATGACGTTCTTTTTTGTATATGACAAACATATAGCAGAAAAGTGATAACAAGAATACACCTAATATTATAAAAAGTATTGTTGCTAAAATTGGATGTCGTTCGTAGAACGAGATATTTGCGAAGTTACAGTATTTAGGGAAGTCCTGCATACTTAAATGGTGTTTCTTCATAATTTGCCAATCGGCCAAATATTCTTTCTGACTTTTGATGATGGGTAGTTTAGAAGGTGGTGTGCCGAGAATAATTTTTGTAGCATAATTAACTTCATCTTGAGCTTGAATGTCGATAGGCGTAAAATAACCGGCAAGTAAGTTATGGTCAAAGCCAAACTCTTCGTTAATGGCTGTATAACTAAAATTATTATTTATATTAGCGATGTTGATTGTCGTAAAATCGCGCTTTAGATGGAGGTAAGCTCTATATTTACCAAAATTGCTTATTGTCCACAATAGGTTTGCCGTCATTCTGTTATTGCCTCTAGCTGGAAAATCTGATAAGGAAATATAACCTTTCTTCTGCCAGAGATATACTTGTTCTTTCTCTGAAATCCAAGGGGTCATATAGCCCACTACCTTTTTCCCTTTAATAACTTGCGCTATCTGTTGTCTGAGTTTTCTGTCAATAAACGTAGAATCAACAATGGTAAACAATCCTGGTTGTGTTTTGGGAATGTCTCTAATAAATAAGAAGTTTTTGATAATATCAATACTATCATGAAAGCCAGTTACATTAGGAAATTGCTTGATTAATTTCCAATTTGGGAAGTTCACTCCTGCAAATACTATTGGAGTGGTGTGTGTAAATGGATGATTTGTCTTTAGTAATGAATAAGTTGCTGGGTCATCGTTAACTAATATTACTTCAGGCTTCCATCCATCAGAAGAAATGGAATCTAGTAAGTGGTACATTCGATGAATCTCTTGTTTTTCAAGGAAAGATTCACAATCCAGATAGAAAAAACGTATATCAGGATTAGCATCTGATTTCTTTAGATCTTTAATGATGTATTGTGTGAGAGCTTGTGCAGATTTACAAGTAGCTTCGTATGATTGAATAATAAGTATTCGATGATTTCTTTGAGGAATAAGAAAATGGAATCCTACAACAGAAAGTAGAATAATAATTATGACAATATAAACTGTTCTTTTTCTCACGAGTTTGTATTATATCCTCTTAGTGATTGCAAATATAAAAAATCTTATTCTTCAAAAGAAATTTAAATGATTTTCTTGTGTGAATTTTTAATAGATGTATGATTTATCTTTTTTCTCTATCCTTGTAAATTTGTTATGTTTATGAAGGAATACTCTAGTTTCATAAATTTATCATGTCATTTTGAAAGATAATTTTATAAAAATTGGAAGTAATTTATTCGTTATGTAAAGATTTATATATATTTGTGCTAGTAAGATAATTCTACTGAAATGAAAGTAATACTTAATAAACCTATAGTCATTCTTGAAAGAGGCAAACGTGATAATCAAGAAGATACAATTTATCCTTTGGTTGGTCATGTAACAGAAAATGACCGTTTATTCATCATTTGTGACGGAATGGGAGGGCATGCTTTTGGGGAAGTGGCAAGTAACACAGTCTGTAATGTCTTATCCCAATATGTAATACAACATTTTTCTTCTGAAGATATTTTTAAAAAAGAACATTATATTGAAGCTATAAATGCTGCATATGATGCTTTGGATAAAAAAGATAATGGGGCGAATAGTATTAAGATGGGTACAACACTCGCTTTTCTTTTTTTCCATCGTGGTGGTTGTTTTATTGCTCATATTGGGGATAGTCGTATTTATCATATTCGACCATCTGAAAGGTCAATTCTCTATCAATCACGCGATCATTCCGTGGTTTACGAATTATACGAATCTGGTGTTCTTACTGAAGAAGAGATGTTGGTGCATCCACAAAAAAATATTATCACTCGTGTAATGCAACCTCTAGAAAAGCGAGATATGGGTGATATAGATGAGATAACCGATATCTGTGCAGGTGATTATTTCTATATTTGCTCTGATGGTATGTTGGAACGAATGCCGAATAATCAAATATTAGAAATTTTGTGTAGTTCTGATATAAATCAGCTCGAAATATTAAAGAAATATACTGAGGATAATCAAGACAATCATTCGGCATATCTTATCCATATACAAGATGTCCTATATGATTGATTTTAGTATCAGGCTATTGGCTTCAAGTCTTAATAAATCTCTTGTTTATGTGACAGATTTTATCTAATATTGTAGGCCATCAAAGTCGAAATTTTACAAAACATTTATATACGATGAAAAAAATATTTTTTACTAACCTTTTCTTGGTGATTGTATTATGTATTCCTGTTACGAATATGGAGGCACAAAACAAAGTGTATCCAGAGCCCGCAAAGATGACTCCTGAAATGACAGAATATTGGACTCCGCAACCTGCAATAATAACTCCTGGTGATATCTGTACTAACTCTGCTCCTTCGGATGCTATTGTCTTGTTCGATGGTAGAGATCTATCGGCTTGGGAAACCAGTAATGGCGGCCCTGCACAATGGAACGTTCATGACGGAATTGTAACAGTCAACAAGAAAGCTGGCGATATTCGTACGAAGCAAGTTTTCGATAACTTTCAATTGCATTTAGAATGGTGCGTTCCTAAGGGAATCACAGGTAACAGTCAATCACGTGGGAATAGTGGAGTGTATCTGCAAGGTATGTATGAAGTACAAGTTCTCGATTCGTATGATAATGAAACTTATGCTGACGGACAAGCTGCCAGTATTTATAAGCAATCTCCTCCGTTAGTAAATTCAATGCGTAAACCAGGTGAATGGAATGTGTACGATATTATCTATTCTGCTCCGATTTTTAAGGAGGACGGAACCTATCGTATTCCACCTCGCGTTACTGTTATACATAATGGTGTAGTTGTTCAGAACAATACTAATATACTGGGGACAACAGAATACATCGGGTTACCGCGTGTAGTGAAACATGGTTCTGGCCCTATTCTCCTTCAAGCCCACGGAGATCCGAGCCAACCAATAAGTTATCGTAATATTTGGATCCGCAAATTATAAAAGTAAACAGAAAACAGTCGTTTCATCGCTGTTTCCTGTTATTATTTATGAGTTATCTTAGAACTTAAAATCGAAACCTACTCCGAAAACTTTGTTGGTTCTTGAATAGACATCTACACCTGCCATGGTAGTATTATTGTAACCTCCATTGGAAGATGCTGCGACCGATTTGGTATAATCACTATAGTCTGTCCAGAAATAAGCAATATTCATGGTTAGATTAGGCATTAACTTAATGGCACCTCCGAAGCCGATAGAATATGAATCGCAAGAGAAACTAGTGTCACTCTGGAAATCGTTACTTAATCCATAGTCTGTATGTTGGATGCCTGCGCTTATTGTGATTTGCTTGCTGATATCCCATTCGGCGCCTCCCAAAAATTCATTCGTACCATGTGTGAGAGCATGTTGCTTTCCAGTGGTTGTACCTGGAATGTTTGCCATGCTGGCATGCTTATCATCGTAATGGTGATATTCTGCTGTAGCACGAAAATGTGGAGTGAACTTATATCCTATAGCTAAAGATAGGAGAGATGGAATGTCGTTAGGTGTATTTACGCCATCTTTGTAGTCTTTTAATGCTCCTTCAGGATCAGTGTTCTTCTCTGTAGTATTTTGAATGTTGAGTTCAGTACGAAATTCATATTTCATACCGATACTCCATTTCCCATGACTATAGTCGAAGCCGACGATAGGAGTTAGTCCCCAACCTGTCTGATCACAATCTAACTCTACATCAGCCAATGTCGTATTGTTATTGTTCAGAGCCGCTTTTGCATAGCCAGAGTAATTACCGGAGAGGTAACTCATTCTTCCCCCTAAATAAGCAGATAGATGATCGTTTATTTGATATGAGAGCCCTAATTGCGATCCGAAGATATATTGTTTACCCGACATGGATGAATTAATCGTGTATTTGTCGGGAGTTATTGTTCCTTTCGATGCAGAATAGATACCTGCCATAACACGAGAATCGAACATGGGCAACCCGTTATCAAAAGATGCTTTTCCACCACCTCCGACAATACCGAAGAAACCAGACAATGCCCAGTTATTATTTTTATAGGCGAAATAGGCAGATGGCAAGATAGGAACAGAGGCAGTGCCTTTATAATGGCGAGTACCTTCAGGAAATAGAGCAAATGTAGCATCTATTTGGCGGGTTTGATAGACACTCTGTCCATTAAGAGAAATATGAGAGCCATTATCTAAAAATGCAATACCGGCTGGATTAGAGTAAACACCATCTATCTGATGCGATGTGCCTCTAGCTAACATGCGAAGAAAAGCGATATGCTGATTAGTGTTGGTCAAAAGGCCTCCAGCGTGAGATGAAAGAGCTATGAGCAGCGCTGTGCTGAGTAGTGTAAATTTTTTCATTCTTGTCTTTTATCCGTTAAATGGGTGCAAAAGTAGACAGATTCTTTGAATTCATCTTGTATTTTATGGTTCTTTTCAAAATATTCACTACCTTGACCGAGTTTTATAGATTTTTAGGAAGTGGAGTTGTATTATATCTTTCATAGTGGATTTGCCATTGTAACTGAGGACATGACAGTAATCATCGATTATTATGAAGATACTATTGATACGTTGCATGGTCTTGTACACGATGTCTTGCTTTGCCGTTCGGGACGGTTATATGTTATGTCGACGCATTTTCATCCCGATCATTTCAATCGTGAAGTACTGTTATGGAAAACATTGCATCCCGATATCGTTTACATCTTTTCAAAAGATATATTTCGTCATCATCGGGCACAGAAGGAAGAGGCAATTTATTTGAAGAAAGGAGATATTTACGACGATGGGATGTTGCATGTAAAAGCATTTGGATCTACAGATTCAGGAGTTTCGTTTTATTTATCACTCGGAGGGGTGAGTTTCTTTCATGCGGGTGATTTAAATAATTGGCACTGGAGCGATGTGTCTACATCTCAAGAATCGAAAAAGGCTGAGGGTGATTATTTGTCTGAACTGCGAGATATTAATAAAGAAATACAAGAAATAGACGTTGTCATGTTCCCTGTCGATCGTCGAATAGGTGATGGTTATATAAAAGGTGCACAACAATTCATTGAAAAGATAAAAAGTATTATCTTTGTACCGATGCACTTCGGCTACGATTATGTAGGAGGAAATGCTTTTCAACAAATAGCTGAAGCACATCATGCGCTTTTTCTACCCGTTACTTCGAAAGGTGAATGCTTTGATATTACAGAACTTTTAAAATATAAGAAGAAGATATGAAAAGTAAAATGTACATGTTGTTTATGTTGTTGGCAATGGCATTGCCCGCAACAATCTTTGCACAAAATAGTCAGACTAATGATTCACATTATTTGAAAGGTGCTGTTCCAGAAGTGAATGGGAAAGTAGTTTTTTCTCATGAGTATGTTGTTGCCGGTCTAAGCAAAGAAGATATTTATGACAAGGTGCTTGATTATCTGAATGCTCGAATGTCGAAAAATGAAAATGTTACCAGCCGCGTTGCTTATGCAAATAAAGAAGAAGGCGTAATAGCAGCTTTAGCTGATGAATGGATTGTTTTTTCGCAAAAAGCTCTTTCATTAGACAGAACAAAAATCAAATATCAAGTTACTGCTAATTGCAGTGATGGCAAATGTGAAGTACTTATCGCTAAAATATTATATACTTATCGTGAGAAGGAAAAATATCAAGCTGAAGAGTGGATTTCAGATAAGTATGCATTAAATAAGGCTCAGACAAAATTGGTTCGTGGCTTGGCAAAATGGCGCCGTAAGACTATCGACTTGGTCGACACTTATTTCAAAGAGATAGGTGATGTGTTGGGCAGTCCAGTAGCTGAAAAAGCAGTGCAACAAGTACAACAGGTACAACAAGTGAAGCCTGCTGCTAAAGTAGGTTCATATCGTTCTGTCTCCCCGACCCAGATTCCTGCCGACGTACTCAGTGTTATTTCACGTTGCAAGGTGGTTGTAACTATCGGTACAGATGATGATAATATGACTACCATTACAGCGAATAAGGGTGTGGCTTTAGGAACATTCAACAATAAGCCTGTTGTATTTGTTTCTTTTGATGCTTCACAGCAAGTTTCGGCTCTTGAAAATGCTAAGAACTATACTTTGAAGTTTATCAATCAAGATAACAAACAAGTGATAATGATTACCGAATGCAGTCCGGTTACTTCTTCAACAGCGGATGGCATAAAGATTTTCACTGGACAAATCAACAAAGCGATGGTTGCTCAATAAACTTACCACTTGAAGGTCTTGGAGTATTTTGAAATGTTTCCGCAAAGATCTTCGACAACCATCGTAGCAGTGTGAATCTTACCACGATGTACTCTTGCTGGGTCAATGTCGCATTTCACAAGCGTATTTTTAACTGTTCGGTCGAATATTGCAAATTGTCCGTCTATGTACCCATGGTAATGTTTTATTCCGCTTTGTCCGTCATAAATAGAAAATATTAATTTTCCCCTGTTCCATGAGCGCTGGTTTACTGGCATTATGTGCGGGGGAATTTTATCTATAGCCACTGTATAGGTTTGCAAATCCTTTATCTTCGTGATTATATAGCCATTATCATACGAACAATTGCCTGTCGTCTGTAACAATCTTCCTATGACCTTAGCGATGTAATATTTCCGAATATCATTGGTCGTATTCAAACGTAACTTTATTTTTAGCTCGGCTGGTCCGTTCAGTGGAATAACCGTAGAGTTCAACTGATACTTGTAGGAAACCCCAGCATTTGTTGGTATAATCTTAAAATTGAGAGAAGTATTTTCGCATAACATTCCAGTTGGTATGATGAGAATCATACCAGGGACAGAAATGTAGTTCGTCTTATTCCATGCGATGGTATATGATGAGCGGGGTTTGACGGGAGGAATCGTTTGTTGTTTGCCGTGAACAACGAAATGATAAGTAGATGAGTTCCCAAAAATATCTTTCAAGATATATTCGAAATGGTAATCGCGTTCTTCATTAATAGTCACCAAACCTCTGTCGCCATTGTAAGCTCTAAGCATACGTAAGGTATTGCCAGGGTCAATGAACGACTTTAAGTATCCGTAATGTGCCCATGAGTTTACCATTCTTGTTTCAGCAGGAGAAAATTGTTGGACATCGCTGCTGAAAATCTTTACTCCGTCTTGTAATAAAGTAAGGAAGCGAAGTCCCATGCCATACCAAGTGCCGTCCATATAGTCGCGAGCTTTTATTGCAATACCAATCTTTCCCCATGCATTAATAGTATTCCCAAAGGCAAAGATGTGTGGTCGAGAAGTACCGTTTACGACCCCTTCACCTTCTACGGGAAAGATTTGCAATTGCTCGGCTAATGGCTTACGAGTATCTTTCACATAGCTGCTTAATATGGGCAGAGGGTCGAAGTATTCTTTACTAGCCGTTCGATACATATCCAAGTGAAGATGCGGACCTGCTGAGAACCCCGTATTTCCACTCCATCCAACTTGTTGTCCTTCTGTAACGGGAAATTTATTAGGTGGAAGAGAATAATCTATTTCCCAACTCTGCTTTTTATATTGGATTTGTCGGGTTAAAGCCATGATGTCGCTGGTAAATCCTTCCAAGTGGCGGTAAGTAGATGAAATACCATGTGTAGAATAAGCAATGTCTAACATGTATCCCGAACCTGCAGTGACACGAATACGAGAAATGTATCCGTCGCTCATGGCATATACAGGTAATCCGGTTCGGTGTTCTGTTTTTATATCTATTCCACTGTGAATATGATTTGAACGAATCTCGCCAAAATTTCCGCTTAAGACTATCGGTATGTTAAGTGGTGAACGAAATTTAGGACGAAAATCTTTTAAATTTGCACAAAATGTAAGTTGGATATTAAATATTATTATAAAAGAAAATATATAATGTTTCATATTGAAAGTTCTACTAAAATGCGATGCAAATATACTTAATATCATCCAAAAAAATAGGGTAAAAAGTGAATAATGGAACTCCTTTTTTAGTATTATTGCACATTGTTTAACCATATAATAAATAAATTAAAATGATAGTTGGTATTCCTTCTGAGATCAAAGACAACGAGAATCGTGTAGGTATGACCCCCGCAGGTGTCTCCGAATTAGTAAAACGTGGTCACACAGTTTATTTACAAAAGGACGCTGGCATTAACAGCGGTTTCCCTGATGAAGAGTATGTTTCGGTAGGAGCAAAGATATTGCCGACCATAAAAGATGTTTATGACATTGCAGAAATGATTGTTAAGGTAAAGGAACCCATTGAGCCAGAGTATAAACTTATAAAAAAGAACCAGTTGCTCTTTACTTATTTTCATTTTGCTTCAGACCGTCCATTGTTCGACGCTATGATGAAAGCAGGTGCCGTTTGCTTGGCTTATGAAACAGTTCAGAAATCTGATCGTTCTTTGCCACTTCTTATTCCTATGAGTGAAGTAGCAGGGCGAATGGCAGTTCAAGAAGGCGCTCGTTTTCTGGAAAAGCCACAAGGAGGAAAGGGTATTCTTTTAGGAGGTGTTCCCGGCGTTAAACCTGCTAAGGTTTTAGTATTGGGAGCAGGTCATGTAGGGTTGGCTTCTGCATTGATTGCTGCTGGCATGGGAGCTGATGTTACAATTACTGATATCAGTTTACCGCGTTTGCGTGAAATCAGCAATGTCCTTCCAAAGAATGTACGTACTCTGTACTCTACAGAGCATAGTATTCGTAAAGAATTACCAACTACCGACATGGTTATCGGTAGTGTATTGGTTCCTGGTGATAAGACTCCTCATCTGATAACAAAAGATATGTTAAAATTGATGCAACCTGGCTCAGTTTTGGTAGATGTCGCTATTGATCAGGGCGGTTGCTTTGAGACTTCTCATGCTACTACTCATACCGAGCCGACTTATGTCATCGACGGTATTGTTCATTATGCTGTAGCTAATATTCCTGGTGCTGTAGCTTATACTTCTACAGTTGCTCTTACGAATGCCACACTTCCATTCGCTATTGAATTAGCTGATAAAGGCTGGAAGAAAGCTTGCAAGGAAGATGAAGCATTGAAGAAGGGATTGAATGTTGTTGAAGGTAAGGTTACTTTCAAAGCTGTAGCCGACTTATTCAAAAAACCATTCGTAGCTCCAGAGACATTGTTATAATACGATAATCGATATTAAATATCAAGGGGATGTTTCAATGTGAATGCATCCCCTTTCTTATTTTCTCATTGGAGTATTAAAAAATACCCGCGTTGCTTATTCAGAAACGCGGACATATATTATAAAATAATGTTGAAGTCCTTATTATGCGAACTTTGACTATCGCATCAGTTCACTAAATTACCAAAATTATAGGTTCCTTTACGTAGCACTTTACCATCCTTGTCTGTCTCAATGAACGGACCGTCTTTCTTTCCTTGTTTAAAAAAACCTTCAAAGCGGACACCATCTTTGTTTGTTTCGATGCCGTTGCCGTCTTGTAATCCATCTACAAAATGTCCTTTATATTTTGTTCCGTCTGCAGCTGTAGTCAATAGACCTTGTCCGTTCGGTTTGTCGTTCTTCCATTCACCCTCATAAGTATCTCCATTCACCCACTTATAAGTACCATTGCCTTGTCGTACGTTATCTTTCCAGTCACCTTCATATATTGCTCCGTTCGCCCATACAAACTTGCCGCGACCATCTTGCATCCCATCTTTGAAATGCCCGGTATACTTGTCACCGTTGGCATGGTAATAGGTTCCTTCGCCGGTACGTTCTCCTTGCAGGTAAGTTCCCTCATAGCGATCACCTCCTAGGAAAGACACACCTTGACCATGTTGTAAGTCGTCAGCCCATTGTCCTTCATATTTGTCGCCATTACTATAATTAAAGGTTCCTTTTCCTTCTCTAATATCGTTTTTCCATTCTCCATCATATTTACAACCATCATTCCATACGAGCACTCCTTTACCGTTCTTCTTGTCGTTTGCCCATTGTCCGTCGTATTTGGAGCCATCACGCCAGGAATATGTTCCTTTCCCTTCCCGTTTGTCTTTCACCCATTCTCCGTCGTAAATATCACCATTGTGATAGTACATAATGCCATGACCCTGCTGTAGGTCTTGATACCACATACCTTCGTATCTGTTGTTATCCGAAAAGTAAAAGATGCCACGTCCGTGACGGACATTATGAAACCATTGTCCTTCGTATTTCTCACCGTCAGAAGTAATATATGTTCCTGTTCCTTCGCGAGAACCGCGTACATATTCACCCTCATAGGTATCACCATTTTTGAAGATGGTTTTACCTTTTCCATCAGGTCTATGAGCTTTAAGCTCTCCAGTGTAGACAGAACCATCCTTGAATGTATAGTTCCCGATTTGCATATCAGGAGTAAACAGTTCCTTTATCTTATTAATGAAACTACCTATCTTTTGTGCTTCAATTCCATTGGGAAAACACGAAAGGATGATTACAAAAGCTATATATCGAGTTAGATTTTTGGATTTCATACGGCAAATTTACAATTAAATGCCAAAAATGAAAATGAAAAGTCCTGTTTTATTCATTCTTTTTACCCGATATTACTTCTTTTAAGTTCTCTTTACATAAATACTTATTTGCCATTTCCTGAAGATCTTCAGGAGTGATATCGTTAATAGATTGCAGAATAATCCTCTGATAATTATCCTCGAGTCCGTTAATGAATTGATATTGGTAGACGTCAGACATATTAAAAGAAAGTTCTGTTTTTCTACATAATCTCCCTATCATGTAGTTACGAACCATATTTAGCTCGTCGACACCGACGGGCTCTTGCTTCAATCTATCAATTTCTTTATATACTTCATGAATGAGTGATTCTACATAACGATTGTCAGTTTCAGTAGATATGAAAAGAATATCGCTCTCGGCAATTTGTATTAGTCCAGAATAGATGCCGTAGGTATATCCTTTATCTTCACGGATATTCGACATTAATCGGCTTCCAAAGTATCCGCCTAGAATTGTAATGAGTATATTCAGTTTGAGAAAATCAGGGTGGTGGATATCGATGGGTAGAATCATTCCTAAATTTATGGCACTTTGTTTAGCATCATTTTTCTCTATAAAAATTCTCTTTTCTGATGTCGTTTGGGTAGAATGCGATGGGAAAATAGTTTTTTTTAATGCTCTTCCAAAAGGTTCAGTCCCAAATTTTTTTTCTATCCGTAAAATGATGTCGTCTGTTATATTACCTGAAAGAAAAATATGGCAGTTGGTAGAATTATAGGAATTATTGAAATAGTGGAGTAGCAGGTCTGTGTTTATATTGTTGAAGTCGTCAGCTGTCGTTAAAGTACCATATGGATAATGGTCTCCAAACAAAGCATGGAGAAAATGTCTTCGTGCAATATCCTTAACTTTGGAACCATTAATAATATGTTTCTGCAATTCCTTTTTTCTTAGTATTTTAAGTTCTTTTTCAGGGAACAACGGCTCTTTGATGATGTCATTAAGCAAGTCAGTGGTTTGGTCGAAGTATTTGTTTAATGTAAGTGCCGTTACAGTTGAATGTTGTGGCAGCATACTTAATGATAAAAAGGAACCGAGATAGTCGAAGTTTTCAGCAATCTCTGATGAGGTATAATGGAGACTTCCCTCCCTCAACATAGCATTCGTGAAATATGCTTGTAGTGTCTTTTCTTGAGTCCAATAACCACCGTCGAAGAGAAAGTCGATACGGACAATGCTCTGCTCTTCTGAGTTAATTACAGCTAGAGGAATACCATTGGGAAGAATAGAACGAGAAATAGGCAGTAGATTAATTTCAGAAAGTTTCTCGAACTTCGGTTGTGTTGTACGGTCCATTACTTCCATGCTGTATTTTGAAGAAATTGTTCTGCTCTTTCTAAGTCGGATGGAGTATCAATACCGATTGTATCTATATGAGTGATTCCTGTCTTTATTTTATATCCGTTCTGCAACCACCGCAATTGTTCGAGAGATTCAGCTTTCTCGAGAGAAGAAGTTTGCAGACTATAGATTTGTTTCAGCACTTCCCGCCTATAAGCATAGAGACCGATATGCTTGTAGTAAGTATGGTTCTTTAGCCAAGTGGATTTTTCAGTATTACGTTGATATGGGATGATTGAGCGTGAGAAGTATAAGGCATATCCGTGGTTGTCGATAACAACCTTAGGAGTGTTGACATTCTCGAGCAGTTCGAAAGGACTATTCGTATCAAAAGGTTTGACCAGTGTAGCTATTTGGGTAGAAGCATCGTCGAAACAGCGTTTCAAAGTCTCAATCTGTTCGGGGCGAATAAAAGGTTCATCACCTTGGATATTGGTGATAACGTCATAACTCTCCTTTTCGATCAGGGATTCGTGTACCTTTTCAGATGCTTCGTAACATCTGTCTGTCCCACTTCTGTGAGTTTCAGAAGTCATGATAGCTCTACCGCCGAAAGACTCTACTTCTTTGCAAATATCGATGTTGTCTGTAGCCACTACAACTTCATCAAGTATGTCTTTTACCTGTTCGTATACTCTTCTGATAATTGTTTTCCCACCCAAAACGGCCAGTGGCTTACCTGGAAAACGAGTAGAAGCATATCTTGCTGGAATAATCCCTAGAAATTTCATATTGCTGTAATATAATTATTCAAATAAGTCATCGATGCCTTGTTCACCATTCGCTTGAGTTGCATTTGCCGAAGGAGGAGCATTGCTTCCACAGGGATCGAAGCCGTCAGGAATCTGAAACTTTTCGTTTTGGTTATATTTTAACGATCGGTCATTATAAACTTTCTTCATGTATTTAACCCATATCGGAAGAGCCATTGATGCACCTTGTCCGTAAGTCATTGTATCGAAATGGATATCCCGATTATCTCCGCCTACCCACACACCGGAAACCAATGAAGGTGTAAAGCCTATAAACCATCCATCCGAATTGCGATTAGACGTTCCCGTCTTACCACCCATATCTGCAGTAATGCCATATCTTCGTATTCTTCCTGCAGTTCCGTGATTGACAACCTCACGAAGCATGACAACCATCTTATAAGCGCTATTGGCACTGATTACCTCGCTCATGCGTGGAGTAAATGTTGAGATTACGTTACCTTTACTATCTTCAATTCTTGTGACGAATAAAGGAGCAACGCGAATTCCCTTGTCTGCAAAAGCAGTATAAGCACTGACCATTTCGCCAACGGAAATGTCGCATGGACCTAAGCATAAGGATGCCGTAGGTTGTATATCTAAGTTTAATACACCAAAGCTATGAATCAGCCGAACAAATGAAAATGGATTTAGTTTGCTCATCAAGTATGCAGATATCCAGTTATTAGAGTTGGCAAGTCCCCATTTCAAAGTGACGATCTGTCCGTAGTTTCTTCGATTTGAATTACGTGGAGTCCAAGGTCTCCCGTTCTCAATAATCGTTTGTTCTACATTTCGTGTCACATCACAAGGTGAGTAACCATTTTCCATTGCAAGAGTATATAGGAATGGTTTAATAGTGGAGCCGACCTGACGACGACCAACCATAGCCATATCATACTGGAAATAATTGTAATTCGGACCGCCTACGTAAGCTTTTACATAACCTGTAATCGGATCCATCGACATAAATCCTGCATGTAAGAAATATTGGTAATAACGGATACTGTCCAATGGAGTCATTATCGTATCTTTTTCTCCGTGCCAGGTAAACACTGACATCGGCTCAGGAGTATGAAAAGCCTTCTTGATTTCGGCATCAGAACACCCGGCAGCTTTCATATCTCTATAGCGGCTGCTCTGTTTAATGTACCGATTCATAATCTCGTTCACTTGCTGACTGCTGAGCTGATTTGAAAAAGGTGCCGTAGCTTTTCCTCTCTTTTCTTTGAAGAACAAGGGTTGCAAGTATTCACCTAAATGTTCTTTTACAGCCTCTTCTGCATACTTCTGCATATGAGAATTGATGGTTGTATAAATCTTTAGGCCATCAGTATATAAGTTGTAATTGCTTCCGTCACTTTTCCTGTTTTTTTCACACCAGCCATATAATGGATTTGTTTCCCATGCCAATGAGTCTTCGTAATATTTTTGGTGGTCGTACGAAGCGTAATCCCGTCGATGAGGTTTATGTGCCGTCATCATGATTCTTAGGTATTCGCGGAAATATGTGGCAAGTCCTTCTTTATGATCAACACGGTGATAGTGTAGAACGAGCGGCAATCTTTGCAACGAATCACAGGCATCAGCAGAGAGGTAACCGGCTTTACGCATTTGGTCTAATACGACATTACGGCGTTCACGGGTCCGCTGATTATATCTTACAGGATTGAAATAAGAAGAATTCTTGCACATACCTACTAGTGTGGCTGACTCTTCAATCGTCAGGCCTTTGGGTTCGCAACCGAAATAAGTATATGAAGCTGTCTTGATACCAACGGCATTGTTGAGGAAATCAAACTTATTGAGATACATGGTAAGGATTTCCTGCTTTGTATAGTATCGTTCTAGTTTAACTGCAATGACCCATTCGATAGGTTTCTGAAACAAGCGTTGCATGGTGCTTGTTGCCAATTCCTCTGTATATAATTGTTTTGCCAGCTGTTGAGTGATGGTACTTCCTCCACCCGCATTCTTCTGCTGCAGAAAACCTCGTTTGATGATAGCTCTTAGTAGTGCTTTAGCATCGATGCCTGAATGTTCTTTGAAACGGATATCTTCGGTAGCAATGAGCGCTTGAATCAGACTGCTAGGCAGCTCTCTAAAAGAACTGTATACTCTGTTTTCTTTATTCAGCGACCAAGTGCCCAAGACGATGCCGTCCTCTGATAAAATCTCAGTTGCGAACTTGTAATTCGGGTTTTCCAGTTCTTCGATATTTGGAGTATATCCTATCCATCCTTGTGAAATAGAGAAGAAGATAATCAATGTAGAGAACACTACAACACCAAAGAAAATCCAAAGTCCGATAACTATTTTTTTAATCATTGTGCACTTGCTAAGATTAATCTTGCAAATGTAAATATAAAACTTTAGTTTCGGAAAAGATTCCTTAAATAGTTGTTTGTTGGCTGAGAATTAATATCTATCTTTACGCACAATAAATCTTTGAATAATTATTTAAGAGATATGGAAAATAGGAGTTTAGTGACTATTGCCGACTACAGCAAAGAAAAGATTTTGTATATGTTAGAGATGGCTACTCAATTTGAGCAGAATCCTAATAGGTCACTTCTTAGAGGAAAAGTGGTAGCAACTCTTTTCTTTGAACCATCTACTCGTACTCGGCTAAGTTTTGAAACAGCAGCCAATCGTCTGCAAGCTCGTGTAATAGGTTTTAGTGATCCGAAAGCGACCAGTTCATCGAAGGGTGAATCATTAAAGGATACCATTATGATGGTAAGTAATTATGCTGATGTTATTGTGATGCGCCATTATTTGGAGGGAGCTGCACGATATGCTAGTGAAATTGCTCCAATACCTATTGTTAATGCTGGTGATGGGGCCAATCAACATCCTTCACAAACGCTGCTTGATTTGTATTCTATTTATAAAACTCAAGGTACTCTTGAAAATTTAAATATTTTTTTGGTCGGTGATTTGAAATATGGAAGAACTGTTCATTCACTTATTCAGGCGATGCGTCATTTTAATCCTACATTTCATTTTATTGCTCCTGATGAATTGAAGATGCCGGAGGAATATAAGGTATATTGTCGGGAATATCAGATTAAATACGAAGAGCACTCTCAATTTACAGAGGAAGTTATCAAAGATGCTGATATTTTATATATGACTCGTGTTCAACGGGAGCGTTTTACCGATTTAATGGAATACGAGCGTGTGAAGAATGTATTTATTCTTCGCAATTCAATGTTGGCAAATACTCGTCCTAATTTGAAAATTTTACATCCTCTTCCACGGGTGAATGAAATATCTTACGATGTAGATGATAATCCGAAAGCATATTATTATCAACAGGCTCACAATGGCCTTTTCGCCCGTGAATCAATATTATGTGATGTATTAGGTATTACTTTGGATGAAATAAAAGAGAACAATGAATAATAGAAAGAATAAACAAGAATTGCAGGTTGCTGCCATTGAACAAGGTACTGTTATCGATCATATTCCTACTGATAAATTGTTTTCGGTAGTGTCATTGCTTGGGCTGGAACACATGACTAATAAAATTACTATCGGTTTTAATTTTGATAGCGAAAAATTAGGGAGGAAAGGAATCATCAAAATTGCAGATAAGTTTCTTACGGAAGATGAATGGAACCGTTTGTCTGTAGTTGCTCCTCATGTTGTAATGAGTATTATCCGTGATTACGAAGTAGTAGAAAAGCACAATGTTGAGATGCCTTCAGAATTAAGAGGTATTGTTAAGTGTGCGAATCCTAAGTGCATTACGAACAATGAGCCCATGCAGACTTTATTTCATGTAGTAGATAAAGATAATTGTGTGTTACAGTGTCATTATTGCGAGAAAGAGCTGAAACGGGAAGAAATAAAAATCTTGTGATTATGCGAGTTGATTGGAAGCCCGGTACTATGATTTATCCCTTGCCTGCTGTATTAATAAGTTGTGGCAATATAGAATCGGAATATAATCTTTTTACCGTAGCTTGGACAGGAACAATATGTTCTAATCCCCCAATGTGCTATATCTCTGTCCGTCCAGAACGTTATTCTTATGATATTATCAAAAAGAATATGGAATTCGTTATTAATCTGACTACAAAAGATTTGGCTTTCCCTACTGATTGGTGTGGTGTTCGTTCTGGAAGGGATTATCGGAAATTTGAAGAGATGAAACTCACTCCAGGTAAATGCTCATTCGTAAAAGCCCCTCTAGTCGAGGAATCACCTTTATGTATTGAATGCAGGGTGAAAGAAATCATTTCTCTTGGTTCGCACGATATGTTTATTGCAGATGTGGTTAATATTCGTGTTGACGATAAATACATGATGGAAAATGGAAAGTTTGATTTGACAGGATCAAATCCTTTAGTATATGTTCATGGCGGATATTTTGAGTTAGGTGATAAAATCGGTAAATTCGGATGGTCTGTGGAAAAGAAAAAATAAGATTACTGCTTTTTGTGTTTGTCTTAACTTTCCTTGTTAATCCCTCTTATGGGCAAGAGGAAATAATCAAGAAGTTTGTCAATCAAGAGGTCTATGCCAAAAAAGTTAATTTTGGTATCAAGGCAGGATTTAGGTCATCCAATTATGTCGGGACAGATTTAAGCATTAGCGGTAATGAGGTGGAGGATTTGCAGAATAAATATCATTTAGGCTATTATGGCGCTTTTTATACCCGTATTAATTTTAAACGCCGTTTTTTGCAAACAGAAGTATCGTATAATATTGACCGTGCAGGGATGTCGTTTAATAAATCCCAATCAACCTCATCCAATTCTGTAGCTTCTGTATCAAGTTCTATCTATAGCTTTGGATTACCTATCTTATATGGATACGATGTCGTTCGGCAAGGTCCATATACTATGGCAGTCTTCATAGGCCCTAAATTGGAATATGTATATAAGTCTAATGTGGATTTCATTAATTTTGATCAACAGAACATTCAGGAGGTATTAAATCGTTTAAATGGTGCGATTGTGGCAGGTATATCTGTAAATATATCTAAGGTGTTTTTTGATTTTCGATATGAGCAGGAGGTAAGGAATATTTCCAAGTCTATTACTTGTACTCAGCAAACCTCAACAGGGGGTACTGAAGCCGGTAATATAGAATTTCATCGTCGTCAAAGTTGCTTAAGCTTTTCGATAGGTATTTTCTTCTAGAAATATTCTTCTTCTTTTCTCTTGTTGGGTGATTCTTTTTACCTAAATTTGCGTAACTTTTTAGGAGGACAGAGAGCATTATCAATAAATATTTATCCTTTATAAAGATATGAAAAGAGATAATTTAATTTTCGACATTATTGAAAAAGAACATCAACGTCAGTTGAAAGGTATGGAATTAATCGCTTCTGAGAATTTTGTCAGCGATGAAGTGATGCAAGCTATGGGTTCATGCATGACCAACAAATATGCTGAAGGGTATCCTGGTAAGCGTTATTATGGAGGTTGTGAAGTAGTTGATGAAAGTGAAACATTAGCTATAGAACGGGTAAAGAAACTGTTTAATGCGGAATATGCCAATGTTCAGCCTCATTCGGGTGCACAGGCAAATGCTTCTGTATTTTTCGCTGTTTTGAATCCAGGTGATAAATTCATGGGCTTGAATTTATCTCATGGCGGTCATCTCTCTCATGGTTCACCAGTAAATACATCAGGTGTTATTTATGAACCTCATGAATACAACCTAAATAGAGAGACAGGTAGAGTTGACTATGATGAGATGGAAGAAATTGCTCTTCGTGAAAAACCTAAAATGATAATTGGTGGGGGGTCGGCTTATTCTAGAGAATGGGATTATAAACGTATGCGTGAGATTGCCGATGAGGTAGGAGCTATACTGATGATTGATATGGCTCATCCGGCAGGATTGATTGCTGCAGGTTTGTTGAATAATCCTTTGGAATATGCACATATTGTAACCTCGACCACTCATAAAACTTTGCGTGGTCCTCGTGGCGGTATTATTTTGATGGGTAAAGATTTTCCTAATCCTTGGGGTAAGAAAACTCCAAAAGGTGAAATCAAGATGATGTCGGCATTGCTGAATTCTGCTGTTTTCCCTGGTATCCAAGGAGGTCCTTTGGAACATGTTATAGCTGCTAAGGCTGTTGCCTTTGGTGAAGCATTACAACCTGAGTTCAAAGAATACCAAAAACAAGTGAAGAAGAATGCTGCGGTTCTGGCGCAAGCATTGATGGATCGTGGTTTCGATATCGTTTCAGGCGGTACAGATAACCATTCTATGCTGGTTGATTTACGCAGTAAGTATCCTGATTTAACAGGTAAGGTCGCTGAAAAGGCTTTGGTATCTGCTGACATTACTGTTAATAAGAATATGGTACCATTTGATTCTCGTTCTGCTTTTCAAACATCTGGTATTCGTTTAGGAACTCCTGCTATCACTACTCGTGGTGCAAAAGAAGAGTTAATGCTTGAGATTGCAGAGATGATAGAAACCGTATTATCTAATGTAGAGAATGAGGCAGTTATTGCTAAGGTTCGTTCTCATGTAAATGAGATTATGACCAAATATCCGATGTTTGCCTATTGATTTCCTCATTAGCAATTCATAAAATATGCCGAGAACTTTATTAGGTCTCGGCATATTTTTTATATAAAGAATAAAGATACTCCTAGAACACTGATAAATGCTCCAATTACTTCTTTCACCGTTACTTTTTGCTTGAAGATATACTTAGATGGCAGTATAATGAGTATAGGAGAAATGGCCATTAGGGTAGAAGCTATTCCTGTTGAAGTATACTGCAGCGCCAGTAGAGATAGACTGACTCCGAGGAAGGGACCGAAGAATGTCATAGCGACACCATTCCATAGACCCTTCTTGTCTTTTAAGGCTGTAGGAAGAAAGTGCCGTTCTTTACTTAGTCGTAGAATGATAGCGAAACCAATTAATCCAGCTATCGAACGTATAAAGGTAGCCGAAAACGGCAGTAAATTGTTGACCAAACTTGCATTTTCAGGAATGATAGAAGTATAATGGCTAATTCCCATCTTGCTAAGTGCAAGCCCGCTTCCTTGTCCTACACCGGCACCTATTCCGAGTAGAATACCTTTTAGAGGAAGTTTGAATTTCATTTTGTTGTGTTCGCCCTTGTTCATGATAGAGATTCCTATGCCCGATAGTGTAACAATCATACCAATTATACTTTGGGCTGACATCTTTTCGCCGATCATAAAATAACTTATGATGGCAGCTGTTGGCGGAGACAGCGTCATAAAGAGTTGACCGAAACGAGAACCTATGACGACATAAGAGTTGAACAAGCAGGTATCTCCGAATATGTATCCCACAACTCCTGATAGTAAAAACCAAAACCATGTTGTTGTGTCGGTATAGCAGGGATAGAATTGTCCTGTAAACGCAAATAGGATTAATGAAAGCAATATCAATGATAGAATCATTCTCATTACGTTCAGGATGATTGGAGTTAATCGTTTACTTGCAATCTCTGCAAATATTGCAGCAAAGGTCCATGAAACAGCAACAATAAGTGAAATGATCTGACCGGAATAATTCATTTGATATCCTTTTCTGCCTGCAAAGATATGGCATTATTGTTATGTTTCCAATAAATATTGTATGTTTATAGCCATTGATGGTATCGTTTTATGTAATAACGTTTTACTACTTGAGTGGATATGCAATAACAGATCAGAATGAATGTCAACGGCACAAAGAATGTTATGGGTAGTGCTTGCATCTTTAGAAGATAACACAAGGGTGAGAAAGGTATTAGTATCCCTAACAACATGATAAATAATGTCATGGCATTTACTGGAACTGTTGCACTACTTTGAATGAATGGTATCTTCTCTGTCCGTATCATGTGAACAATAAGTGTTTGTGACAATAGACCTTCAACAAACCAACCTGTTTGGAAAAGACTTTGGCACTGCGGTGCGTTTGCTTTGAATATAAAGAACATGATGGCAAAAGTAATATAGTCGAATATGGAACTTACGGGCCCCATATAAAACATAAATCGTGAGATACCTTTTGCATTCCATTTTTTAGGCTTTTCTATGAAGGATTCGTCCATTCTATCCCAAGGAATAGTCGTTTGTGACATATCGTATAATAAATTTTGAATGAGAATCTGTATGGGAAGCATTGGGAGAAAAGGTAGAAAGATACTGGCACCTAAAATACTTAACATATTGCCGAAATTACTGCTAGTTGTCATTTTGATGTATTTGACAATATTGCCGAAAGTACGTCTTCCGTAAATTACCCCTTTGCGTAATACCATTAAATCCTTTTCTAATAATATAATATCTGCACTTTCTTTTGCTATATCAACAGCCGAATCTACAGATATACCTACATCTGCTGCTTTTAATGCGGCGGCATCGTTAATGCCATCGCCCATGAATCCAACTGTATGCCCAAGTTTTTGCAGTGAGTTTACGACTCTTGACTTCTGCATAGGGCTGAGTTTTGCAAAGATTGAAACGTCTCTGATTCGTGATTTTAGTTCTTCATCATTCATATTTTCCAATTCATTGCCGAGGATGATTTCTCTATAAGGTATACCTACGTCATGACAGATTTTCTTTGTCACGATTTCGTTATCGCCTGTTAGTACTTTGATACCTATGCCAAGTTTTTGAAGAGAACCGATAGCGGATTTTGCAGAAGGTTTAGCAGGATCAAGGAATCCTATAAATCCAGTCATCACCATATTGTCTTCGTCATCTATTGTATATGTCAATGTGTGTTCGTCAAACTCTTTGATAGCGACTAACAAAATTCTTAAACCCTCTTCATTGAGTTCTTTCGACATTTCAAAGATATGATTTCGCACCTTCGAATCCATAGATACTATTTTGTCTGTCTCTATATGTAGTTGTTTGTTTGATCCTGGTTCAAAAGCTCTATTACAGATTTTCAGCATTTCTTCAACTGCACCCTTGCATATCAATAAGTGTTTGCCGTTCTTTTGTCGTAGAACGACCGACATACGTCTCCTTTGAAAATCAAAAGGAATTTCATCTACTTTAGTAAAATCTTCACCTACTTTCAGGTAATCGCTCAACTCTACGTGTTCGAGTATGGCAACATCCAATAAACTCTTTAATCCTGTTTGATAATAACTGTTTAAGTATGTCCATTTTAATACTTCTTCATCCGATTCTCCTCGAATATTCAAATGTCTTTCCAATACAACTTTATCTAGAGTAAGAGTCCCTGTCTTATCTGTGCAGAGCACATCCATGGCTCCAATGTTCTGTATTGCATTTAATCTTTTGACAATAACTTTACGCTTGCTCATATTTACGGCTCCTTTAGCTAGATTAGCCGTTACTATCATTGGCAACATCTCCGGTGTCAATCCGACGGCAATTGCTACTGCGAAAAGCAATGCATTTATCCAATTCCCTTTAGCAAGTCCGTTAATTAGAAATACTATAGGGACCATAACAAGCATGAATGAAATAAGTAGATAACTTACCTTTTTCAATCCTTTGTCGAAACTCGTTTCAGCTCTTTTGTTCATTGTCGTTTTACTTAGCATGCCTAAATAAGTAGAACTTCCTGTATTGATGATTGTCGCCATGGCGGTACCGCTTACTACATTCGTTCCCATATAGCAAATGTTTTCTAATTCCAGTGACGATGATTTTTCAACAGTTTCCTTATCTAACGATTTCCCGCGTTTTTCGATAGGCAGTGATTCTCCTGTCAATGCAGATTGGATGACAAATAAATCTTTTGATTGGAATATTCTACAATCGGCAGGAATCATATCTCCAGCTGTCAGGATGATGACATCTCCTGGAACTAAATCTCGGATATCAATTTCCTTTTTGACGCCGTCGTCTCTTAATACGGTAGCAGTGTTCTCTACCATATCTTTTAATTTTTCAGCGGCATGATTGTTTCTGAATTCTTGGAAGAATCTGATAAAGGCACTGATTAGAATCATAATTCCGACGACAATGACAGTCGAATAATCTTCTTCTTCAGATTTTGGTATCCATATATCTATGAAAAACGATGTAATAGCAATAAAAGCAAGAATACCAATAAAAGGATTGATGAATGAACTTATCAATTGCCGGAACCAGGAAGGAGCTTTTTCGTGTTGTATATCATTGCGGCCAATAGAATCTAACTTCTCTTCTGCTTTCTCTGAAGATAGGCCATTCGGATTACTATCAAAAGTAGAAAATAGATCTTCGATAGCGCAATGACTTGCAGTCTTCAATGTGGACAAATTAGTCGTTTTAGTTAATCTGTCGCGAGTGAATTTAGTCTTTTTCATCTTCACCTCCTTTTATTTATGTATAATTAGGGAGGAAGAATAATCAATTCACCTGCCTTCTAATTATACAGATTGTACGTTATTACTATGTCCAGGGTTATCGTCCATTTATTTTTATAATTGATAAACGACGCAAAAATAAATCTTTTAATCAATTAATCAAGCGTTATAATTGAAGAAGTATTGTTTTCTAATGAAATCCTAATAACAGTACCGTATTCCATAAAAGAACTCATAAAAAAGTTGGACCTCTCTATTGTCACTGTAAGTGCAATGATTTATAGTAGATTGCAGAGGTGCACTATAGTGATAAAATATATTTGCGAGTAAGAACATGTAGGGTGTTAAAGGGCAGTTTCAAGTTTCACGTAGGTGAACAGCATGTTTCACCTACGTGAAGCGTGTTGTTCACGCCCGTGAAACATGCTGTTCACCTACGTGAAACTTGAATATCATAAAGCCAATCGCAGATAAGTGATACAGCGTGAACAAAAGTTGTAAAAGCGAATCCACTTCCCGTTCAAAGTATATTTGTATAATGGTTTGGATGTCTGTGCGCAAACAGTAAATAACCAGGTGCATACGAAACGACGAAATTATCTGTTCGTATTGTTATATCAACAAATATATTACTTTGTTATACTAAATGTTATAAATATAAGTAAAATAATATCTTTTTGAAATAAAATATAATAATTTTGTGTTATTTATTTCTTAAATAATTCTTATATATTATCTTTGCGATATTTTTATCAGGTATAATAACACTATTAGTTTATGGAAAAGAGATTGTCATTTGTTTTGCTTTTACTTTTTCTGTTTGTTTTTTCAGGAATAACAAAATCTCAAGAGGTAAAGAAGGAAGTAACAGGTATTGTTACTGATGAATCAGGAGTTCCTATTATAGGTGCATCCGTTGTAATCGACGGTACTACTGTTGGAGTGATAACCGATCAGTTTGGTAAATTCTCATTGAAATGCAGTGCTTCAAACACTCTATCTATTTCATCCTTAGGATATGTGGCACAGAAACTGAAGGTGGAAGGACGGAATTCATTCGTCATTAAGTTGAAAGATGAAGTGAGTCAACTGGACGAAGTCATCGTTGTCGCTTACGGCACGTCGAAGAAAAGCAGCTATAGCGGCTCAGCTTCCTTGGTAAAACAGGATGCCTTGAAAGATATTCCCGTCACAAGTTTCGAGGGTGCGTTGAGTGGCAAAGTAGCAGGTCTTCAAATCTCAACTAATTCCAGTCAGGCAGGTGCTGCTCCCAATATCCGTATCCGTGGTATCGGGTCAATGAATGCAAGTAATGAGCCATTATATGTAATCGATGGCGTTCCTGTTAGTTCTGGTAATATTGGGCAGATGAGCGATTATATTTATGCGACCAATAATGTGATGAATTCTCTGAATCCTGAAGATATAGAGTCTATATCGATATTGAAGGATGCAGCTGCTTCTTCGTTATATGGTTCTCGGGCAGCAAACGGTGTCATACTTATTACTACAAAGAAAGGGAAAGAGGGTAAACCTAGTGTTACGTTGAAATCATCTATTGGATTTACTCCTTCGTGGGCTACCAAGAATTATGAAACAGCGAGCACACAAGAGCAGGTGAAGATGTTGTATATGGTTCTACATGATTATAAAACATCTGATGGCGCTACTGATGCTGTAGCAAACGCTTATGCCATAAAACAACTGAATAAGAAATTCAATAAGTACGGGTATCAGTTTACAACAGACAATACGAGTTTGGATGCTACTGTGAATATTGAAGATTACGATAATTCGGGCAGAGCAGGTCATTATTTCGACTGGGATAAAGCGCTGTTCCGTACTGCTATGTACCAGACATACGATTTGGCTGTGAGCGGCGCCTCGCCTACAACGAATTACTATACTTCTTTTTCGTATACAAAGGATGAGGGACGTATTAAAGTCAATTCCTTTGACCGTTATAGTGGAAGATTAAATCTATCGACGAAGGTAGGAAAGTTCTTTGAATTGGCAACGAACATGAATCTGAGTCGTACGAATACTGCTGGATATAACGATACTCGCAGTACAGCAGTGAATGTATTTATGCAATCGCGGAATTTATTGTGGGGATTGTATTGGCCGACTAATTATAAAACTGGTGCTCCCTGGACATCTCGCTATGGAAGCTATGCCTATAATTCTCTCTATTATAATAATGAATGGGAAAATAATTCGGTAAACAATAAATTATTTGCGAGTGAGACCGTAACCTTACACTTGTTGCCAGGCCTAGATGTTCGGTCTATCTTTTCGTATGATAATACAACTGTGAAAGATCATTTGTATTATAGTGCCAACCATTTTTATGCATCGTCTGTCAATGGAGAAGTCGATGAGATGAGAACAAATTATGAGAAGGCAGTTTCGAGCACAACGGCTAACTACAGTACAATGTTTGGCCTTCATACGGTTCAGGCGATGATTGGCTTTGAAGCAGAAAAGAATAAAACAGATTTCACACGTGCTACGGGAACTAATCTGCCGACTAGCACATTGCATACTGTAGCTACAGCCGGTACATATTCTGCGAGTGGGTACAATTGGGGAAATTCTATGGTATCTATTTTGAGCAAGTTCGATTATAATTACGATCAGCGTTATTATGCTTCTCTAAGTTATCGTAGGGATGGCTCTTCTCGCTTAAGCAAAGATTCCAGATGGGGCGACTTCTGGTCGATTGCTGGTTCATGGAATCTGCATAACGAGGCCTTCTTGAAAGAAAATCAATTATTCAGTACTCTCCGTGTTCGTGCATCTTATGGTGTGAATGGAACTTTGCCTACAAATAATTATGGTTACATGAATCTGGTTACTTATAGCAATAAATATATGGGCCAGCCGGGAGGTACTCTAACTACTTTGGCTGATAAGAATTTGTCTTGGGAGACGAGCTATACTTATAATCTAGGCGTGGATTTCGGCTTTTGGAATAATCGTTTGCAAGGTACCATTGAGTATTTTAACCGTACTTCGAAGAATTTGTTGCAAGATGTTCCTATTTCAACTGTAACAGGATTCTCTTCGACATTGCGCAATATAGGACGTATCAATAATAATGGTGTTGAAGTTGAACTGACGGGCGATATCATCAAACAGAAGGATTTGCAGTGGACTGCATCAGTCAACGCATCTTTCTTAAGCAGCAAGGTGAAGAAACTGTATCAAGGTGAAGATATTATTTGGGATGATCCTACGGGTGATGATGACCGTGCCCAGTATATTTATCGGGAGGGCGAGTCGACATTAGCTTTTTATGGTTACGAATGGGCTGGTGTAGACAAGACGAATGGTAAAAGCGTTTATTATGTCAATGATCCTGGCAGTAAGACATCCGGTGATTTTCTTTATAATGGCAGGGGAGCAACTTATGATTACAATAATGCAAATTATGCAATCATTGGTAATGCAATACCTGATGTTTACGGCGGATTCAATACGAATGTCTCTTATAAAGGCGTTGATTTGAGTTTGAACTTTAATTATAAGATAGGTGGCAGCCTCTATGATGGAGCGTATAAGGACGTAGCCGATGATGGTTACTATTGGGAACGTACTCGGGCAAAGAGTTATTACAAAAATATGTGGACATCGAAAAATACGAATGGTTCTCAACCACAGTTACGTGGTATCGATTTGGAAGATGCAATGCAGTATAGTTCTCGTCATATCTTTAATGCGAGTTTCTTGCGATTGAAGAGTGTATCTTTAGGATATACTATCCCTGGCGTTTTTACTCAAAAAGTATGGATACAGCATGCGCGTTTATTCTTTAATGCAACCAATCTGCTGACATTCAGTAAATATAAGGAAGCTGATCCTGAAGTTAACGATTATGGAACAAGAGGTTGGGAGACTCCTATCGGGAAGACATTTGTATTTGGAATCGATTTGAATTTTTAATTATGGAGGAACGAAAAATGAAAGCATTATATAATTGTTACCTATCAGTATCATTGTTATTGGGTATGTTTATCTTCTCTGCTTGCAATGGTTTCTTAGACATGGAGCCTAGCAATGCTTCTAATTCAGAAAATGCTATCGGCACTACTTCTGATGCTCAAGTGATTATTAATGGTATCATGAGGGCTATGACGTTTTCTTCCTATTATGGCCGAAATTTTATTATGTACGGGGATACAAAAGGAGGAGACCTGACAATCATGGCACAAGGTCGTGGACTTGATGCAATGTATACTTTTAATCATTCTGCTACTAGTGGAACGTATAGTGGCTTTTGGACACAAGGTTACAACTGCATCATGCAGATTAATAATTTGCTGGAGAACATTGATAAACTTGAAGCGAAGGGGGATACGGGATATGATAGTTATAAGGGGCAGGCTCTTACCTTGCGTGGACTGATTTATTTCGATTTGGTTCGTTTATACGGACTTCCTTACAATTACAAGAAGGATAGCTATGGCGTGCCTTTGGTTATTCAAACACTTTCTGCGGATGCTCAACCTACTCGGGCCAGTGTCAATGATATTTATAAGCAGATTCTGTCTGATTTGTCTGCCGGTGCAACATTGCTGTCATCTAATAAATCGCTGAACAATGGGTATATCAGTTATTATGGCAATCTAGCGGAGCAAGCTCGTGTAAAATTATATATGGAAGATTATGATGGTGCGCTGAAGGCTGCAAAAGAAGTTATCGATAGCGGTAAATTCAAATTGTATACTCCCTCTCAATGGGTAGCTTCGTGGGCGACACAGTTCGGCTCTGAAAGTATTTTCGAATTGGGCATTTATCCGAATGAAGGTGATTTGGAGACATCATCGTTAGGCTTTTACTTGATGCGCGAAGGACAAAAGAATGGTGCTGCGGGTTGGTTTATGGCTAGCGACTATTTTTTGAGCAGACTGGGAGAAGATAATACTGATGTCCGTTGGGGTGTGATGGCTCAAGATGAAAGTACAACTACTCATTTAGGCAGTTGTTATAAGTATTTAGGTGGTGTTGGCTTGACAGGAGATGGAAAGGAATCGATGACGGCCGTAAATATTAAGGTAATCCGGTTGAGTGAGATTTATCTGATTGCTGCAGAAGCAGAATTGCATACTTCCACACCGGATGCATCGAAAGCTGCCGAATATTTGAATGCTATCAGATGCCGTGCTCCAAAATTAGCTTTGGCTTCAGCTTCTACAATTACAGATGATATGATTCTTGATGAACGTAGTAAGGAATTGTTTGGTGAAGGTCAACGTTTTTTTGATATGATACGTATGAATAAAAGCATTATCTATAATGATGATTCTGGTGGTATTGCTGTAACACAACGTCCTAAAACTATCGACCGTACGTTTGGAAAAATCGTTCTTCCCATTTCTCAGGATGAGATCAATGCGAATCCGGCACTAAAGGATGAGCAGAACGATGCTTATAAATGATTACGTAAAAGAGAATGAATTTTATTCCTTCATGAATTTGAAGGAATAAAATTTGTGATTACAAGGCGTATTTCTTCAATTTGACCTGCTCTAGAAGAAAACTTAAGTAAATACAAGTAGAGAGTGAAAATTTTAATATCTTTGTGTACACTAATCTAAATACAGGATTCACGTCGGATAATGTCGATTATAAAGTTTATATAATCTGACTAAGGTCTGTGATCTAAAGAAATGAGTTCCCATTATAGATGGAGATGTCCGAATCTGGTAAAGATTCGGATTTTGTATTAATGAGAAAGCAAGAAATAAATAGATAAATAAAGATGAATAGGTTAAACAGTTTGGCATTAATAGTAATTGCCTGCGCCGTTAGTGTTGCCGTTTCGGCTCAGTCTTTGAAGGTAAAAGATGTAATATATCCTATGGAAACTGGTTCTGTGAGATTGACAAACCAATTGGAATCGGATATACAAAATTCATTAGTTCACTGGAATAAGGGAGTAGTTCCTTATAAAAAACTGGTTGACTTTATGAGATATGGCAGGCCGCAATTCGCATTGGGAGAGATGTGGGGAAAGGCTGTACGCTCTGGCAGTATGTTTTATCGTTATACACACGATAAAGAATTAAAAAACATTTTGAAGGCAACGGTAGTTGATATGTTATCTGCACAGCGCTCTAATGGTAGTTTCTGTTGTGTCCCTCCTAAGTCTCAACCCGATGGTCCTGGTGGTGATTTGTGGGAAAGGAAGTATGTGCTGTTGGGCTTTGAGGACTATTACGAGAATGTTGATAAGGATCCGAAGGTACTAAAGGCAATGAAAGAGCATGCTGATTGTATTATTGCACAAATAGGGGATGCACCCAAAGCAGCTATTACAGAGTTGGGGTGGAGTCCAAATCATATTGAATCTTCTACTTTATTGGAGCCAATAATGCGACTATATAAACTGACAGTCGACAATGCTTATCTACGCTTTGCAAAGTATATTGTTGATTCGGGTGGAGCAAAAGGATATAATTTGTTTCAACAGGCAATAGATAATGTTGCACCTCGTGATATGGGTGGAGTATATCCTAAAGCATACGAGATGTTATCATTGTTCGAAGGTCTTGTGGAATATTATAGAGCAACAGGTGACCAACGTTGGAAGACGGCTTTCATGAATTTGTATCAGAACGTAAAGAGTGACGAAATAACAATCATTGGTAACGGAGGTGGCGATCAACCATATCATCCGGCTGTCTGCGGTGAGGCTTGGGATAATACTGCAAAAGAGCAGACGAATCCAACGATAAAACGAATGATGGAAACCTGTACTGGAGTAACATGGATGAAATACTGTTCTCAGATTCTGAGAGTGACAGGTGATGCTGGGATGGTAGACTACATTGAAAAGTATATCTATAATGGTTTGTTGGGAGCAATGAAACCTACAGGCGACGGATTCAGCTATGTGAATTTATTGAATGGGATGAAAGTCACGAATCAAGGATGGGGAACTGACATTGACGGACTGCCCGTCACTTGTTGTAATCTTAACGGGCCAATGGGATTGGCTTATATTCCTTATCTTGCTGTGATGAAGTCGGACAAAGGGCCGGTGATAAATCTCTTTAATGCTTGTACCGTGAACAACCGTACACCGAAAGGACAACCATTGCAGATGTCGATAAAAGGAAATTTCCCTCATAACAATATGGTGAATATCTCTGTTAATCCGATGAAGGCCGAGAAGTTCACGGTATCTGTGAGAATACCAGGATGGAGCAATTACTCTCAAGTATCAGTAAATGGAAAGATGATAAAGAATGTTGTTCCAGGCGAGTATTTGCAATTAGCCCGTATATGGAAAAAAGGTGATGTGATACGAGTAAAGTTGGATATGACTGCTCATTTAATCAAAGCACCAAAAGGCAGCAACAGAGCCGGCGACGGTTACTGCGCCGTTCAGTATGGTCCTATCGTGTTAGCACGTGACGAAAATACGGATAACAATTATAATAAACCTGTGTCTATTATTGCTGATGAGAAGGGAATCGTTAATATTATCCCTAAGAAATCGACTTTATCAACGACAAGACTAGAGTTCGAAGTCCCAACTAGTGATGGACCAATCCGAATGATAGATTATGCGTCGGTAAATGGATGGAACGGGAAAAAAGTGTGTACCTGGTTACCTGTTAAGTAATTACATGTGCTGTTTTTGTTCTAATAGTATTCTAATTTTTTTATAATAAATCTCTAATTATAGTGTACAACAAAACGGGTGTATCTTTGTGTCGTAAGATAGAAAAAAAAGAAAACTTGTATATTGATTAAATTAAAAACTGTAATTATGAAAAAGTATTTATTAAGCTTGGCACTTGTAAGTGCAATGATTTGTGGTACATCAACAGTATTGGCTGGAACTCCTAAAAAGGCTGCTCCTGCAAAAACAGAACAAACAGCTACAGTTAAGAAAGCTGCTGCTAAGGATGCTAAATGTGATGCTAAATGCAACAAGAAATGCGATAAGAAATGCACGAAGAAATGTACAGCTAAATGCGCTAAGAAAGCCGCTCCAGCTAAAGCAGCTCCAGCAAAGAAATAATATTTGCTGACAAGAGAGAGTAAAGGGTCCGAATCGTAAGAGGTTCGGACTTTTTTGTTAGAACCTGTAGCCTATGCCTCCGTTGATAACACCTATTTCTCCGATACCTACTGTGGTGAAACCATAGAGTTTCTTCCCTACCGAAATGCCGAAGAAATTTAATTGTCCTGTCGATTCACATCCTATCTTGTATTTAGGCTTGCCGAAGTCCTTTTTATTGTAGATGGAAGCACCGACAGATGCTTCACTGTATAGGCGAACTATGGCAGAATGATAATACGTGAAACGGACAGTGGGGAGGATAAAAAAGTGGTCACTGCGGCATCTGGAATAAAATTCATTGTTCGGATTATGATACATGTCTTGGGAGTAATGATAATAACCGATATAAGAACCTATCGCAATCCATTTTTTCAGATGATACATGTACTGTACAAATCCGGAGGGTGAATATTTCTCATCTGCCGTGTAATATTTATTGTCGTCTGTAAACTCAAAAGGTTCACTGTCGGGACCGACAGCACGAGCTGGGAACAATCCCATGCCGACATTAATTTCTTGTTTCGAATTATTGCTTTGTGCGTGTGCAGTAGTAGTCGTTAGTAGTAGTAAGGTTGTACAGCACAATAAGGGAATAATAAGTCTTATCATCGGTAGTTAATCTTTATTCTTATATTAAATGCTGGATATGTTAAAATACTGCATCGGAGAAATATGAAAAATTCATACTATTTAGAAGTGATGGGTTTCATTAGAATCTGTATCCGATGCCTCCGTTCAGTAATCCTAATTCTCCGATGCCGACAGTGGTGAAACCGTATAGATTCTTCCCAATCGAAATACCGAAAAAGTTCATCTGGATTGCCTGGTCGCATCCTGTTTTATATTTCTTCTCATCGAAATCCTTTTTATTGTAGATGGCGATTCCGGTAGATACCTCGCCATACAGACGGACTATGGCAGAATGATAAAAGGTGAAGCGGACAGTGGGGAGAATGAAAAAACGGTTATCGTGGTATTTGGAAAAGATTTCATGAGTCTGAGTATATTTCTTGTCTTGCGAAGAGTGGTTGTAACCTAAGTAAGAACCTATCGCTATCCATTTTTTCAGATGATACATGTATTGGATAAAAGCGGAAGGAGTGTTTTTCTTGTCGGTAGTATAATATTTAGGATATTCAGTAACATCATTATCATCAATGTCGCAGCCTAGTTGATTGATGGGAACCAATCCTATGCCGACACCAATTTCTTGTTTTGGATAGTTGCTTTGTGCGTGTGCAGTCGCTGAAAATAGCAGTAGAACTGTAACACACAACAAGAGGATAGCAAATGTTTTCATATTGTAACGATATGTTTCTTCATAAAATGCAGACGATATAAAAATACGGCATGAAAAGTATGAAATAAAGTGATGTCAAGAAAGCATTTATGCTTGGTTCACAACATAACTATGTTCTCGAACTTTCATAGTTATGTTCTCGAACTTTCATAGTTATGATCTCGAACTTTCATAGTTATGATCTCAAACTTTCATAGTTATGATTTCACGGCAACATAGTTATGAAAATTGGGACGTTTGGTGATGGCAAATCTGTAGTATGCGAAGGTATTATATCTTCCCTAGAATCTTATCCATTACCCAATTGGTTGTCGTGGCACTTTCACCGGTACAAGTACATTTCGACTTGCCCAGCAGGTCGTCGACTACAGCCTGGATAAGCGGCTGTTGTACATGTGGAGGATTAGGAATCACGATATCTTCATGGCCGTTCTTATTGTTTACTTCGATGGGGTCGAACGAGAAAATGGAGAAGCTCATCATACCTTCATCGCCGATTACCTCAATGCGGTCTTCTTTTGCTGATTCATGAGCAACAAAACACCATGAGCCGCTTCCCACCAGTCCGTTATCGAATTGGAAGCAGGCACTTAGCGTGTCTTCTGTTTCATAGAGTCCGCCTAGATTACTCTTGTATCCATTTGCGCTGAGGATAAGCCCGAATAGCTCTTGCAGCATATCTATCTGGTGAGGAGCGAGGTCGTAAAAGTAACCGCCGCCTGCGATGTCGGGCTGTACACGCCAAGGCAAATTATCTCTATTGTAATCCAATTCGAAAGGTGGCTGGGCAAAACGAAGCTGAACATTGATAACCTTTCCGATGGCCCCAGTGTCAAGCAGTTCCTTTATCTTATGGAAATAGGGCAGGTAACGACGATAATATGCGACGAAGCATGGTACCCCTGTCTCTTGCGATATACGGTTAATGCGTGTACATTCCTCGTATGTCTGCGCCATCGGCTTTTCAATATAACAGGGCTTGCCCGATTTCATGGAGAGGATAGCATAAGTAGCATGCGAAGATGGAGGAGTAGCAATGTAAACAGCGTTGACTTCCGGGTCGTTTATCAATGCCTGAGCATCGTCGTACCATTTCTTGATGCCGCGTTTCTTTGCATATTCTTCGGCTTTGTTTTTATGCCGGCTCATGACAGCAACTACTTCCGACGATCCTATTTCTTTGAAAGCAGGTCCGCTCTTATGTTCGGTGACGCTTCCACATCCTATAAATCCCCACTTGATGATTTTGTCGTTCATTTCAATTGTGATTACGATAGTTATCTATATATTTTTGGTACATACGCTTATAACCGTCAGTCTTCCGATATTTTGCTAACCAAGCATTTAATTTGTTACAAAGGACAGGCGATTTCTTATTTGTCCCCCAAGAATAGAATTGTGTGAAGCTGATAGCAGTATGAATATCTATTTCGGGTAAGTTCTTGGCATAGGTACGTGCTATATTCTCATCGCATACAGCATAGTCGATATCTCCGTGTGCGACCATATACATCAATTGCTCGCTACCGTATTTCTTTATCTCATGAACATAAATCGTATCGCCGATTTCGTTACTTAGATTATGTATGCGAAGAATGGATGGAGAATCTTGTGGTACATTGAGTGTCTTTTTTGCTAAATCGAGTTGGCTGTTGATATATGGCGCTTTCTCTGTTCCTTTTTTCCGTTGTACCAATACTTGTCGAGTAAGAATAATAGGAGAGGTGAGGAGTAATGAATCTTTTAATATACTTGTCGTTTGCAGATTGCAGGCCACTAAATCGTAAGTCCCGTTATTCAGTCCGTTTAGTCGTTCTTTCTCGCTCATCACTAAATGGATGTCGGGGCGCAGTCCCATATCGTGTGCAAAAGCTTCTATCAGTTGGTAGTTAAACCCTGCTACGGTATCACTGTCGACATAGAAACTAAGTTTGTTGTACTCCGTCGCGACATGAATAACTCCCGAAACTTTGATGGCAGAAAAATCTCTTGGTTGTCTAACGACTTCTTTTCTCCGCCCAAGGAGATAGACACCAATAAAAATGGCTGCAAAGATGATGGCGTATCTTATATATCTGCGATATGTCTGCGGAGTCTTCATTACCTAGGATTAATCAATCATAGAAATTCCATGATAAGCCTAACTTGAATAGGCGTTGGTTGATAGGGTAATGAGGAACTAAGAAATACATACTGTTGCCCATACCTTCATTGATATGGTAAAACATGGCGAAGAAACGGGTATGCTTCAGTTGTAAGTTAGCATAGAGATTGATGATAGGATAAGCGCCTAACTCCACTCTATTCTTTGTACCTTGTAAATGGAATTGTTGAATATCAGGAGTATAAGCAGGAGCGTAGTATTTAGAGAAATATCTGACGTCGGCTCCTAACTGAACATTAAGTACTTTCTTCGACAGCTTCGCGAGAATGTATAAGTTATGATAAAGCGATAGTGAAGGGAGTGGCAGGATGTCTTTGTCGCTCGACTTTTGCCAAATGACTTCATTGTCCAAATGCAGGAAGCCAAGACGGAAGTTCTGATTTAATGTGGCCGACATCACCTGGATGTTTCCATCTTTTTGTGCAGATGTTGCATTGGCATCAAAATAAGTATAGTTCTTGATATTCTCTACGCCAACCTTAAGGTGAGTCTGTAATTTCTCTATTGACAGCTCACCTTCTATGTGAGAACGGAATTCTTTGCTCAAATCATTATCCCAGTAAAAATGTTTGGAATGGAAATGGCGCATATAGAAATCGGGTAGAGTATTACTGATACTTGCTCGGCCGATAATGCTCACCGTATCGCGGAGAAAATGGAAGTTGAAGTCAACATTCCCATTTAGACGGAACTGTCCGGTAGCTTTTTCCAATAGACCTGCTTCACCGTTGATTACGTAATGAAGAGATTTACCTTGCCTCTTAGCTAGCTCTCCTCCAATATATACTTCTTGTTCTTTATATCTGTCTATACTTGTTGAGTCGGCATCCATCAACTTATATCGGCTCATCTTATGAGAGATGTAAGCAGTAAGTCCTGCCTTTGCGTATTTGTTGAACCCTTCCAATAAGGCGATTCCGAAAGTATTCTTCAGACTAGTATATTCTGTTGTGTCGTTGATTGCTGTTTCAGAAGGTTTGATATAGGTGTTAGTATAAGTTGCTCCATCCGTTGAATAATAATGATGGAAGGTGTGTTCATATTTCATCGTATGGATGAAACTGGTGATTGGTATGAATTCTGTGACGACACTGTCTTTCTTGTTTTTGTTCTTCGCATTCAGCGTGTCTTTAGGTAATGTAATACCTGGCTTTTTATGCATGCCAGCTAAAGGTGTTCCGGGCTTCTGCATATCAGGTTTCTTAGCTTCCGGCTGTTGTTTGCCTTGTTCTTGAGGTGATAATTCAGGCAAAGATTTTCCTCCAGGAAGTTTAAGATTCTTGTTCATACCTTTGTTCAGCTTTTCTTTCTCTTCAGCCTTGATGACTTTTACCACTTTCCTAAAGCCTAATTTATAGCGGTGTGCCAAAAATACATAAGAATCGTGATTCCTGTTGTTACTGGCATCCAGATTCGTTGGTATATTCTGTGCTTCGTAATTCTTTCCGCCTGCCGACATATCTTCAGGATTAGTGATGTAGCGGTCGTCAGTGATGCCGCCGTTTTCATTCATCTTCAGATAATTATTGCTATAGATTAGGGACGCTTCATAATGATCTCCCATGTAGCTGCCAAATAACGCACCGTTGAAGAATGAAGTGCTTTGGTTATTATAGAAACCTCGTCCATAGAGGTAGTCTATGTTGAAACCGAAAGCAAAATCCTTGTTGACGTTGACAGAAAAATATGATTTGAATCGTTCTTCACCATATTCCTTACTGCCACCTTTAAAATATGAAAGGTTTGTATAGGGAATATTGCTATTGGTGAATTTGAAATTACCGGGACGTATAACAAATGCAGAATATGGTTCAATAAGTATGTTGGGGGCAGTATATTGATTCCTCTCAAAGAAAATACGTGACTGGCGGGGAGCACCTAAATTACCTAAGTAATTGTAGTGACCTGTCATCCCTTCTGTCAAGTTGCTGTTTTGAAAATTATATTCTAGTGTGTCTGCAGGCATGCGGAGAACGGTTCCTAGGTTCTCGTCGAGATGCCACATATATAATTTTGGAGGAATATTTACTTTTGAAGTATCACTTTTACTTGAATTATTCCCCATATTACCGCTTCCCATTCCTCCTGACATGTTTGAAAAGCGATTTCCCAAACCTCCAAGTGAATTTTGTGCCACCACAAAGCCAGTGATAAGCAATAATATTTGAACCAATAGTATTCGTTTCATCATGGTGGCAAATATACAAACTAATTATGAAATATGAATCATGAAAAGGAAAACTCCTTCCACAATTCATATTTCATAACGCAGTAAAGGGAGGACTAAACTTCTTTTATAAGTTCCATACCCTTTTTAATCGCTTCTTCGTTCATCGGAATAAGATTGTGATGACGAGCAGGAAGTGTTTTTTTCAATCCTTTGAGCACATTGTCTATTGTGACGATAGGACGGATTTTCAGTAATCCACCCAATACTATCATATTGAAAGCTTTCGGATTTCCCATCTCATTAGCTGCATCCATTGCATTGATGCAATATATCTTGATGTCCTTACGAGTAGGTGGATTGATAATCCCATAGCCGTCGTAAATAAGTACCCCGCCTGGTTTTACTCTACTTTCGAATTTATCTAGAGAAGGTTGATTCAGAATGATAGCCGAATCATATTTACTTAGAATCGGTGATGAAATTTTCTCGTCACTGACGATAACTGTAACATTAGCTGTTCCACCACGCTGCTCCGGTCCGTAAGCAGGCATCCATGTTACTTCCTTATCTTCCATAAGTCCGGAATAAGCCAATATCTTTCCCATAGAAAGTACACCTTGGCCGCCGAATCCTGATATAATTATTTCTTCTTTCATTATCGTATAGCTATTTTTTATCTTTTAAATCTCCTAACGGATAGAAAGGAATCATATTCTCTCTCATCCACTGGTTAGCTTTAGCAGGTGACATTTTCCAACCGGAGTTGCAGGTCGATACAAATTCCACCAAATTGGAACCTTTACCGTCCATTGAATTTTCAAAAGCATGACGAAGTGCCTTCTTTGCTTTATGAATGGCAGCGACAGTGTCTACACATTGACGAGTAACATAAGCTGTACCTTCAAGAGTAGCAGCAATATCAGCAATCTTCAATGGATATCCGTGCAGTTTCGGGTCACGACCGTAGGGACATGTAGAAGTCTTCATACCCATTAAGGTAGTAGGAGCCATTTGTCCGCCAGTCATACCGTAAATAGCGTTATTAATAAATATGATTGTAATATTTTCCCCGCGATTCAAAGCATGTATAGTTTCAGCTGTACCAATGCAGGCTAGATCACCATCACCTTGATAGGTAAATACCAATCTGTCGGGCCATAAACGCTTAATTGCAGTAGCTAAGGCAGGAGCTCTACCGTGAGCAGCTTCTTGCCAGTCAATATCAATATAGTTATAGATGAAGACAGCACAACCTACAGGCGAGATACCAATAGATTTTTCTTCGAGTCCCATCTCTTCGATTACTTCAGCAATTAACTTATGAACAACTCCATGACTGCAACCTGGGCAGTAATGCATGTGGTTATCGTTCATCAGAGTTGGTTTTTTGTAAACCAGATTCTCCGGTTTTATGATTTCATCTCTTGTCATACTATTTATTCTTTATCTGATTTGTCGGTGAACCTGAGTATGGATTCAGCCATTTTTAATACAATGGCAAATCCACAAGTATACATGAAAATATTGAGATTGTTGCAAGCGAAATACAATATGATGGATATTGCTACCAACAACATAAAAGCTATATTTAATATATTCCGTAATTTTCTAAGGTTCATCGCAGTAGTATTTATTTTATCATTTTATTCATTGCTTCCACAATCTCATCAGGGTCGGGAACAATACCTCCAAGACGGCCGAAATGTTCAACAGGAATTCTACCGTTTACAGCCAGGCGTACATCTTCAATCATTTGTCCGGCATTAATCTCAACTACTAGCATGCCTTTTACAATATCGGCAAATTTGCTGATCTCTTTTGTCGGGAAAGGCCAAAGAGTGATAGGGCGTAACATACCAACTTTAACTCCTTCTGCTCGTAACATTTCAATCGCTTTCTGACTGATACGGGCTTGTGAGCCAAAAGCGACAATCAGATATTCAGCATCATCGCAAAGAATCTCTTCAAAGCGAACCTCATTTTCTTCTATCTTACGATACTTAGCTTGGAAGCGGAGATTATTCTTCTCCATAGCATCTGGCTTCAATTCCAAAGATGTGATAATATTCGGCTTACGATTCTTCGTTTTGCCAGTTGAAGCCCATGGGCATTGAGCTATAACTTCTTCATCAGTACGACGAGGCTTAAACGGAGGAAGAACAACTTTCTCCATCATTTGTCCGATGACACCATCAGCCAGAATAACGGCAGGATTGAGATATTTAAAGGCAAGGTCGAAAGCTAAACCTACGAAGTCGGCCATTTCTTGAACAGAATTCGGAGCTAATGTTATTAATTTATAATCTCCGTGACCACCTCCTTTTACTGTTTGAAAATAGTCAGCTTGACTGGGTTGAATTGTTCCCAAACCAGGTCCACCACGTTGTACGTTGACGATGAGACAAGGTAGATCAGCACCTGCCATATAAGAAATACCTTCTTGCATCAAACTTACACCAGGGCTAGAAGATGATGTCATCACCATCTTACCGCATCCGGCACCTCCATATACCATATTAATAGATGCCACTTCACTTTCTGCTTGCACAACTACCATGCCCGTAGTTTCCCACGGCTTTAATGTAGCAAGAGTTTCAAGTACTTCCGATTGAGGAGTAATAGGATATCCGAAATAACCGTCACATCCGCAGCGAATGGCAGCGTGTGCAATGGCTTCGTTACCTTTCATTAAAACAACTTCTTCTTTTGCCATAAATTTATTCTTTTACTCTATAAACAGTAATACATCCATCAGGACAAACTGTTGCACATGAACAGCATCCTGTACAGGCATCTTCAAGTACCGGTTGGACATAATTATAACCTCTAATATTCACTTCTTTAGTAAGGGCTATCACATGAAACGGACAGGCTCCCACACAAAGATTACAACCTTTGCAGCGATCAGTATTGACTACAATCGCTCCTTTCATTTTTGCCATAAATATAATTTTTATTGATTGTACATGTCTTTATTATAAAAATTCAGGATGTCAAGTATAGAACGGTATGCATGAACGGCAGGACTTTTTGGATTTAGATCTGCAGCATGACGGTAGTTATTTAATGCTCCTTGCCAGTCGCTTTTTTTACGGCAGATATTTCCATAAAGATAATACGCTTCATCTTTATTCAAAGATTCTGGTGAAGATACATATTCGTCTAAAGCAGATTGTGCATCATCATATTTTTCCTTGTCAATCCATTCTTTTATAGATTCTAATTTCTGCATCTGTCATTTTGTTTTTAAAATGCCATGCAAATATATAAAATTTATAGTTCTCGCTGTCATAAGTAGAGTAAAAAAGTCGTAGCATCATATAAAAGTTATTTAATAATGTAAATTGAACAATAAAAAAAGAGAATTGAATTATAATATAGACTAAAAATAACAATTAGCATTTTTATGCTAGAAAACTTTGTTTTACTTTTGCGTGTTCAATTAGCAATGTAGAGAAATTGTAATTAACTTGAATGACATGATGAAAGAAAAATATATAAAAATCATTGTGGTTGTCTTACTCCTGCTTATTAATATACCTCTGAAAGCTCAATATACCATTAGCGGTATTGTCACAGACTCTATAACTCATGAGCCGATATCTTATGTGAATGTTTATTTTAAAGGTACTAAAATAGGAACTCGGACCAATGATGAGGGAATGTTTATTCTGAAGACAGAATCAAAACAAGTACGTTTGGTTATCTCTTCAGTTGGTTATAAAGAATTTACTAAAGTAATTTCACCTGCTAGAGAATATCGCTTTAATATCGCTTTACAGCCTGCAAATATATCACTTAAAGAAGTTGTTGTTAAGCCAGGCAGGGAACATTATCGTAAAAAAGGTAATCCGGCTGTTGATTTTGTTAAAAAATTAATGGCTCATCGGGATGATCATTCTCCTGAAAATCATTCATATTGGAGCCGTGATAGGTATGAAAAGGTTGTTTTTGCTTTGAATAATTTCAATGAGGAGAAACAAAAGAAATGGATTTTTCACAAGTTCCCTTTCTTAATGAATTATGTTGATACCTCTGCTGTGACTGGCAAACCAATTCTTCCTGTCTCTATGAGAGAATGTTTGGCAAGTGATTATTATCGGAAAGACCCGGCAAGTCGGAAAGAGTTGATAAAGGCACGTCGTCATGCTGGTATCGATGAGATAATATCTCAGCAAGGGATGCAAACAGTTGTTAACGAGGTATTCAGGGATATTGATATCTATGACAATGATATCACTCTCTTTTCTAATAAATTCGTGAGTCCTTTATCCCATATTGGAACTTCTTTTTATAAATATTATCTGCTCGATACGCTGCAAGTCGACAATGAAAAATGTGCTGATTTAGCATTTGTTCCTTTCAATTCTGAGTCGTTTGGATTTACGGGACATTTTTATGTCACGCTGGACTCTACTTATTTCGTGAAAAAGGTAGTACTGAATTTCCCTAAGAAGATTAATTTGAATTTTGTAGATTATATGATATTGAACCAAACATTCAAGAGAGCTGATGATGGAACTCGTTTGCTTGAAGGAGAAGATTTGGTCGTAGAATTTAAGGTGGCTCCTAAGAGTGATGGAATCTTTGCCCGTCGTGAAGTGCTTTATTCGAATTATTTGTTTGATCCGCCTCAGGATATGCTTGTTTTTAAGCATCCTGAGCCTGTAATAGAAAATTTGGATGCACTTACGCGGCCAGAAGAATATTGGACGGTCAATCGCCCTCCTGTCCCTGGCATTAAGACGAATTCTGTGGAGGATTTAATGACACAATTGCGCAGCTATCCGATTTATTATTGGTCTGAAAAGTTTCTTCAGGTAATGTTTACCGGATATGTGCCTTCTTCAAAAGAGGATCCTAAATTCTATTTCGGATTGCTGAATACAATAGTAAGCCATAATTCATTGGAGGGCACTCGATTCAGATTCGGTGGTATGTCGACTGCTTACTTTAATAGACATCTCTTTGCTAAGGGATATCTTGCTTATGGTAACCATGATGACAAAGTGAAAGGTATGGGTGAATTGGAATACTCGTTTGTTCCTAAAAAAGAATATGCCAATGAGTTTCCTATTCATTCTTTGAAATTACGATACCAATCGGATATTAATCAGTACGGGCAAAATTATCTGTATACTAGTTTTGATAATGTCTTTCTGATGTTGAAACGACAGGAAGATAATCGAATTGGATATCTTAAAAAGACGGAACTCACTTGGACGAATGAATATCATTCTGGATTCTCGTTTAAGTTGATAGCCCGAAGAGAGTCCCAGCAAACTTCTCGACTGATTCCTTTTGAAATGTTAGCTAAGGTTGGTGATACGGAAGGTACTCCGGTTCATGCTATTGATTCGAGTGAAGGAGAAATTACATTACGATATGCTCCTCATGAAACATTCTTTCAAACTCAATGGAATCGTTTTCCTGTGAATATTGATTATCCAATCTTCACTCTTACTCATACAATAGCTTTAAAGAATACTTTAGGAAGTGATTATAATTATAATCATACAGAGTTTGGAGTACAAAAACGTTTTTGGCTTTCTGCATTCGGTTACACTGATTTCATCATTAAGGCTGGTAAAGTCTGGAATAAAGTTCCTTTCCCTTTGTTGATTTTACCTAATGCCAACCTATCTTATACGATTCAGCCTGAAGCATATTCACTCATCAATGCCATGGAGTTTATTAATGATGAATATGCTTCTTGGGATGCAACATATTATTTAAATGGGTGGCTTTTCAATCGTGTTCCTTTGCTACGAAAATTGAAATGGCGTGAGGTTCTCTCATGCAGGGGCTTTTATGGAAATTTGAGTGATAAGAATAATCCGTATAAAACGGATGGCCTCTTTAAATTTCCTGAAGGTGTAAATGTTATGGGAAATAAGCCTTATGTTGAAGTCGGTGCAGGTATAGAAAATATTTTTAAGATATTACGACTCGACTATGTGTGGCGTTTGACTTATAGGGATTTGAGCGATATAAATCGTTCCGGAATAAGGATAAGCTTGCATATGACATTCTAGTAGGGAGGAATAATAGACCAATTAATATGATAAATAGAACTTTTTTTCATAATATAGGTTAAGTAACTTTGTAATTTGTAATTTGTAATTAGTATTTAATTAATATACATAGTAGAAATGGAAAAACAAATCAAACCTGCAACAGGTCGATTAGGAGTATTAGTAGTAGGTATGGGTGCAGTATCAACTACTTTCATCGCTGGAACATTAGCTGTACGTAAAGGGCTTGCAAAGCCTGTCGGTTCAATCACACAAATGGCAAAGATTCGCTTAGGGAAAAAAGAAGAGAATCGTAATCCTTTAATTAAGGATGTAGTGCCATTGGCTAATTTGAACGATATTGTTTTCGGTGGTTGGGATATTTTCCCAGATTCAGCTTATGAAGCTGCAACGCACGCACAAGTTTTAAAACAACCCGATATTGACCGTGTTAAAGATGAACTTGAGGCAATTAAACCAATGGCTGGTGCTTTTGATCAACAGTGGGTTAAACGCTTACATGGTACTCATATCAAGAATGCTTCTTCTCGCTGGGATATGGTTGAACAGTTGAGAGCTGATATTCGTAACTTTAAAACTGCTAATAAATGTGACCGTATTGTTGTTATCTGGGCAGCAAGTACTGAAATTTATCTTCCTTATTGTCCTGAATATCATGACACCTTGGCTGATCTTGAGAAAGCCATGAAAGATAATCTAGTAGATAAAGTAGCTCCAAGTATGTGCTATGCTTATGCAGCATTGGCTGAAGGATGTCCATTTATCATGGGCGCACCTAATACATGTGTAGATATACCAGCTATGTGGGAATTTGCAGAGAAGACGAAGATGCCTATTTGCGGTAAAGATTACAAGACAGGCCAGACATTGATGAAATCTGTAATTTCTCCGATGTTGCATACACGTATGTTAGGTCTGAGCGGGTGGTTCTCTACCAATATCTTAGGTAATCGTGATGGTGAAGTTCTTGATGATCCTTCTTCATTTAAGACTAAAGAAGTTAGTAAGTTATCTGTTTTAGGTTCAATTTTGGAACCTGACGAATACCCCGACTTATATAACAACATATATCATAAGGTACGTATTAATTATTATCCTCCTCGTAACGACAATAAAGAGGGATGGGATAACATTGATATCTTTGGTTGGCTAGGTTATCCAATGCAAATCAAGATTGATTTCTTGTGTCGTGATTCTATTTTAGCTGCTCCTCTGCTTCTCGACTTAGTCTTATTTACTGATTTAGCACGCCGTTCAGGTATGTATGGAACGCAGCGTTGGTTGTCATTCTTCTTTAAGAGTCCGATGCACGATTATACAAAGAATGAAATTCCTGTAAACGATTTGTTCGTTCAATGGGGTAATTTGAAGAATACTTTGCGTGATCTAATAGGAGAGAAGCGTTTGGATTACGCTGATTAGTCAAAAAACTGCTGGTTGTTAATAACAACCTTACAATTACATATAAAAAACTTTCCTCTGTGAAAGGGGGAAAGTTTTTTAATGAAATAAGTAATCGTTTCATGAAACAGCCTACTCGCTTTCATAAAATTCTATCGACAGGCTTTGGGGTGGGATATTCATCTTTTGCTCCTGGGACAATGGGTGCGCTGCTTGCTTTATTCATTTGGCTTCTGTTTTATTGTCTTTTGCCATACATCTTATGTTTGGCAGCAACAATCATTTTCACACTCCTTTTAACTTATTTCGGCGTTCGAGCTGCCGATGCGGTGGAGTCGATTTGGGGTAAAGACCCCAGCAGAGTGGTTGTCGACGAAATGGTAGGAGTTTTGATTCCTTTATTTTTTGTACCTGATAGCGCAAATTGGTATTGGTTTGCTGCTGCCGCTTTTGTCTTATTCAGATTATTCGATATCTTCAAGCCATTAGGAATTCGGAAGATGGAAGATTTTCCTGGAGGCATAGGCATTATGATGGACGATGTGCTGGCGGGAGTTTATAGTGCTCTTATTTTAATGGTTGCAAGATGGTTAGTTGGATAAAGAAAGCACTGTCGGCTTTTAATCAGCGAGGAGGTATCTTCATGTTTTTGAGAGCTCAGTTCTCCTCGCAAGCATCAAGCGTGGTTGACTTTCTGATTACCATTTTAATTGTACGCTGCATCAGTATTTATTATGTATATGCTTCATTAATTGGTTCTGTATGCGGGGGCATCTTTAATTGCATTGTCAATTACCGATGGACATTCCGCGCTTCCGACTGTAAAATGAAGTATGTGATATTGAAATATGCAACAGTTTGGGTGGGCAGTATTCTGCTCAACACTTATGGAACATATGCATTTACTGAAGCATTACGCGGTATACCTTGGGTACGCGATGTTTTAAGCCATTATTTTGCTGACTTCTTCCTCGTCCCGAAGATAATTGTTTCAATATTGGTAGGCTTTTTCTGGAACTATGAATTACAACGGGTATTTGTATACCGGAATATAGATTTTCGCAAATTCTTTTGATTTATATGTGTTAACTTAATACTAAAACGATGAAACTTAGAGATCGGTTACAACAGATAATATATGTCATCATTGATCCGTTAGTTCACGGACTTGTCAAGTTGGGCGTTACTCCTAATATGGTGACGGCAACAGGTTGTATCATCAATATTCTTGCCGCTTGCCTCTTCATTTATGGAGGATTTCATGCTGCTTCCATGTTCGGCCATATAGATTATTCTATTCTTACATGGGCTGGTGCAGTTCTGTTATTCGGTAGCTTGTTCGATATGATTGACGGACAGGTAGCACGTATAGGAAAAATGAGTTCTACTTATGGAGCACTATTTGATTCTGTACTCGACCGCTATAGTGAACTTATTACTCTCTTCAGCATTTGTTTTTACTTTTTTATGCTGGAGTTCCCTGTATTTGCTTTACTTTCCTTTTTGGCGATGGTAGGTTCGGTGATGGTCAGTTATGTTCGTGCTCGTGCTGAAGGATTGAATATAAAATGCGATGTCGGGCTTATGCAGCGTCCTGAAAGGGTAGTTCTTACAAGTGTGGGTTCCTTATTCGCTGGAATTTTCGGCTGCATGTGGGTACTTGTTGTTCCCATTGCACTTATTGCATTATTGGCTAATATCACGGCATTCTACCGAATGAATTATGCACGCAAGCAGATAAAGAAGAAAGAATCTGAAATGTGATGCCGAATTTCTCCCATAAATTGCCTCCCTTAAGAGAGTATCTTACCGTCATCTTCCTTGTTGCCCTTTATCTGGTGGCGACAGCTATATTCATCGGTCTTCGCTTTGAACATATACTGATGATGGGACTCTTCTTAGTCTTCTATTTTTCGAGCGAAACGACCCGTAAGTTGGCGATAGCACTAATTCCTTTCATGGTATTCGGAATTTCCTATGATTGGATGCGAATCTGTCCCAATTACTCGGTAAATTCGATTGATGTCAGAGGACTTCATGATTTGGAACTGCAACTTTTTGGGATACATGATGGCAGTCAGGTGGTTATTCCTGGGCAGTATTTCTTCAATCATCATCAGCTGATAGCTGATATACTCGGAGGTATCTTTTATCTCTGTTGGGTTCCCGTACCCATAGCTTTCGGACTATATCTTTTCTTTTCAAAATCGCGTAAATTATATTTGCAGTTCTCGCTGGTTTTTCTCTTCGTCAATTTTATTGGCTTTGCCGGTTATTATATTCATCCGGCGGCTCCACCTTGGTATACAATTCTGTACGGTTATCAGCCGATTTTGGGTACTCCCGGTAATACTGCAGGATTAGGGCGGTTTGATGCGTTGATAGGTCTACCGATATTTCAAGGGATATATGGGCGCAATGCCAATGTATTTGCTGCTGTGCCATCGCTTCATGCCTCTTACATGTTGATAACACTCTGGTATGCTGTCCGCCGACATTGCCGTCCTTTTACAATCGTTCTCTTTAGTGTAATCATGCTTGGTATTTGGATCACCGCTGTATATACGGCACATCATTATATTATCGACGTTATTTTGGGTGTTTTCTGTGCCTTGATAGGAATCTTCATCTTCGAGAAGATATTGATGCGTACCCGGTGGTTCTCAAGTTTTATTGAACGTTATTATCAATATATTAAATAGAATAATATTACAATGAACTTAAATTATAGTAAAATGAAAAAGTATTTGTTTCTCGCCGCTCTGTTGAGTTCGGTAACATTGGGAGTAGAAGCCCAGGATGTAACGGTCACATTGACTAATGAACAGTATAATGCTGTTAAACAGCAAATAGAAAAAAAACAAAGTCTTGACAAAGTTAACTCTTACGATTGGGCTCAATATTATCGATATGCCGAAGCTAATGCTAAATTAAAAGAAGCACCGCGTGTTGTCTTCATGGGAAATTCCATCACTGATATTTGGGCAGGCTTGCATCCTGATTTTTTCACTAAGAATCACTTCTTAGGAAGAGGAATCAGCGGACAGACAAGTTGTGAAATGCTATGCCGTTTCCGTCAAGATGTGATTGAACTTCATCCTAAGATGGTCGTTATCAATGCCGGTATTAATGATATCGCACATAACAATGGCGTTATTAAACTTGAGAATGTATTTAAAAATATCGTTTCAATGGCTGAACTGGCGAAAGTGAATCATATTCGTCCTGTGCTGACTTCAGTTTTACCATCTAATCGTTTTCCTTGGCGTCCTCAGATCAATCCTACTGAATTAGTCATTTCTCTTAATAAGATGATTAAGGAATATGCCCATAAAAATCATTTTACCTATATCGATTACTATTCAGCAATGGTAGACAACAAGAAGGGCTTACCCGACAATTTAACTAAAGACGGTGTTCATCCTACTCCTGCTGGATATGATATTATGGAAGCTTTAGTTCTTAAAACTTTGAAATAATATAGAATGGAATCAAAATTCGATAAACGAACTATTTTTGGCCTTATTATCGGTACGGTACTTGGTATTGTTATAATGACTGCTTTGATGCGCTCATGTTCGCATAGCGTATTTAAATTTTCGGAGAATGTGACGTATTCTGATAAAGACCTTCAGCAGGCTGCTCAGTATGCCGATAAAGCTTGTCCGCAGAAAGTAGACGACAATACCATCCTCGAACATTGCAAATTTGCTGATAAGTCTTTTGTCTATCAGTATCAGTTGACGGGTATCACGGTAAATAGTTTAGATGCGAATGTCGTTCGGCAGAGCATTTCTGAATCTATTCCTACAAAAACAGACGATAATTTCAAGGCATTAGTGAAGCAGCTTATTAAAAAGAACTATTCTTTGAAATACGAATACCGTGATTCTTTGTCGGAAACAATGGCAGTTACGTTTAATTCTAATGAACTGGATAGTATCTTGAAAAAATAGCTCTACTACCTCGATAATTTATTGTAACGACAAAAACAAAAAATCGTAGTTATATCGCCGAACTTTCATAGTTATGTCATCAACTTTTCATAACTATGTTTCTCCGACAACATAACTACGATTTTAAACTTTCATAGTTATGTCATTTTGCTGACATAACTATTATTCTTTCAAAGCCTTCAGAAGCTTCTCTACGGCTTGTTCAGGATCTTTCTCTTCTTCGAGCAGAGTAACAAATTTACTGCCGATGATACCACCCGAAGCATATTCGCAAGCAGCGTGGAATGTCGCTTTGTTTGAAATGCCAAAGCCTACCATCCTCGGATTTTTCAGTTTCAAATCATTGATATGTTTGAAATAGTTCCGCTTTTGTGAGTCGAAATCTTTCTGTGCTCCAGTTGTTGCGGCCGATGATACCATATAGATAAATCCGTTGGTGTGAGTATCAATCTCTTGAATTCTTTCGTCACTTGTCTCAGGCGTTATCAACATGATGACTTTGATATTGTAACGTTCGGCAATGATACGGTAATGATCCTGATATTCCTTGAAAGGGAGATCGGGAATAATGCATCCGTCGATGCCGCAATCCACACATTCACGGCAGAAATGTTCAAAGCCGAACTGCATGATCGGATTGAGATATCCCATGATGATCAATGGAATCTTTACAGTGCGACGTATGTTCCGTAATTGGTCAAATAATATCTTGAGTGACATGCCATTGGCAAGCGCTTTTGTGGCAGCATCTTGTATCACTTTCCCGTCTGCCATAGGGTCGCTGAAAGGCATTCCAATTTCTACCATGCAAATGCCATTTTTTTCTAAAGCGCGTATTACATCAGCAGTTCCTTCAAGTGTCGGCGTTCCTGCACAGAAATAAACCGATAATAAATCCTTTTTCTCACTGCTGAATAGTTGTATGATTCTGTTCATTTGTTTATAGTTTATGCTATATTCTCAATTCGCGTGCAAAGATACTTAGAAATCGTAAATCAAGAATATAATGTATCTAAAAAATAATGTACTTTTTTCTCATCTTTTACCGCAGGACTTAGTTCGAATTTACTGTTCAAGTCGAGACCTGCTAATAGAGGATGATTCAAATTCTTTAGTAATGGCAGTTCATCTGTCCCGATTCCGCCACTTAACAAGAACGGTGTCTTGCCGTTATAGCATTTTAATAGATTCCAATCGAATGTTTTTCCTGCACCGCCATAGCCCACTGTCTTCGTATCGAAGAGAAAATAATCGCATAGATTTTCGTAGTCGACAGTCCGTTCAAAGTCTTTTTCCTTTTCGATGGAGAACGTTTTGATAAGACGGATATTTAGTTTTCGGAGCTGTCTGCAGAAGTCGGTTGATTCATTACCATGTAGTTGTACATAATATAACCCGTATTCGTCGACTATCCTTTCTATCTTTTCCAATGTATCGTTCACAAAGACGCCCACTCTTTTACATCTTTCAGGCAAGTAATTGGGCCTCTTCTCAACAAAACGGGGAGACTTTGGATAGAATATAAATCCCATCATATCGATACCCAATGCTTCTATTGCGCGGATATTATCTTCTTCTCGCATGCCGCATACCTTAACGAGCAACTTTTTCATCCTGCTGTAAGTCTTTAATGAATTGTTTCAACGTAGATGCAGGCTGTTTTGTCCGCATGAAGGTTTCTCCGATGAGGAATCCCTTAAATCCGGCAGCTCGCAGTTTGAGAATAGTATTCACATCAGATATTCCACTTTCCGAAATGAGTACAGCATCTTTAGGTAACTGTTCCGCTATGCGGAAGGAATGTTGAACATCGGTCACGAAACTTCCCAAATGACGATTATTCACACCGATGACATCTATGTCAGGCGTAATATAGTCCAGTTCACTTTCGCTGTGTATTTCCAACAGTACTTCCAACTTCAATTCATGGGCTTTCTGCAACAAATCCATGTAGATTTTCTTTGGTAACGCAGCAGCAATGAGCAATACAGCATCAGCACCTATTAGTTTGGCTTGATAGAGTTGATAAGGGTCAACAATAAAGTCTTTGCGCAGAATAGGTATTCGGATGTTTTCGCGGATAGTCTTTAGGTCATTCAGTGATCCTCCGAAATATTTCTCGTCGGTCAGAACTGATAGGGCAGTAGCCCCAGCTTTCTCATATCCTGTTGTAGTCTTTGTTATGTCTGCTCTCTCATTTATCCAACCTTTAGAAGGTGAACGACGTTTGAATTCAGATATAATACCTGTCTTTGAGGTGTTCAGTGCATTTCTCAATGAAATACATGGAGATACAACAGCTAAACGGTCTTGCAACACATCTTCGTCGATAGCCCGCTTCTGCAGGTCTATCTCGAATCGTTTGTTCGCAATGATTTCCGATAATATATCTTGCATGGCAATTAACTGTTCAATTCAATAAACTTCTGAAGTGTTCGCAAGGCTTTTCCGCTTTCCAATGATTCGCGGGCGATGTCGATACATTCAGCAATACTCTTTTGTGGTTCTATAACACGGATAGCAAAGGCCGAATTGGCGATTACAACGTTTTTCTGTGATTCTAATGCACAGTTGTTCATCACATTATCAAATATCTTCGCTGCATCTTCAGGAGTGTCTCCTCCTTCTAGATCTTCTTCTTTGTAACGTTTGAAACCGATGCTTTCGGGAGTATAAATAGTCTCACTCTCTGAGGTGGCGACTTTGAATTGACTGGTTAGTGATATCTCATCATAACCATCCAAACTATGTACGACAGCATATTTAGTCTCTCCTTGCTGGTAGGTATAGCTGTATAAACGGAGCAAAGGGAGATTGTAGACTCCCAATAATTGGTAAGTGGGAAGTACGGGGTTGACAAGCGGACCGAGCATATTGAAGAATGAACGAACTGCCAATGCCTTCCTTACTGGAGCAACAGCTTTCAATGCCGGGTTGAAGAAAGGAGCATGTAAATAAGCAATGTTGGTCTGATCAATAGAACGGCGAAGTACGTCGATGTCCTTAGTGAATTTTACACCGTGTTGTTCAATCACATTACTGGCACCGCTAACAGAAGTTGCTCCATAGTTACCGTGTTTAACTACTTTATAACCTGCACCTGCCACAACGAAACAAGAAGCCGTACTAATATTGAAAGTGTTCTTTCCATCACCACCAGTCCCGACTATGTCGATAGGCTTAAATTCGCGTAAGTCTACAGGTATGCGCATCTCTAATAGTGCGTCGCGGAAACCGCAAAGTTCCTCAACAGAAATATCTCTCATCAAAAATACAGTGATAAGTGATGCTACTTGTGCTTCGGTGTATTTTCCCAATGCGATGTTTTGCAGAATAGTGCGGGCTTCATCGCGTCCCAGATATTGACTCTCAAAGAGTTTGTAAAGTATTTCTTTCATAATTGTTATAGTTCTAAGAAGTTCTGAATAATAAATTTACCTTTAGGTGTTAGGATAGACTCGGGATGGAATTGGATACCATGAACGTTATAAGATTTATGGCGCAGTCCCATGATATAACCTTCGCGACTCATTGCTGTTATTTCCAACTGTTCCGGAAAGTTCCTTTTGCTGACAATCCAAGAATGATATCTTCCTCCGAGCATTTCCTTGCCTATGCCATTAAAGAGAGGGTCATCAGCGACGATATCTATTGGGGTTTGTATTCCGTGATATACTTGTTTCAGGTTTTCCAGTTTGGCGCCGAATACTTCACCAATAGCTTGATGTCCCAAACATACACCGAGTATCGTTTTTGTTGGGGCATATTTGCGAATGATAGGTAACAATAGTCCCGCTTCATCAGGAATGCCAGGACCTGGTGACAGGATGATTTTATCATATTGCTCTACATCATCGAGTGATATCTTATCGTTCCTCACGACATCCACATCTGTTGCTCCTAGTTCTCTTACCAAGTGATATAAATTGTAAGTGAACGAGTCGTAATTATCTAATAATAAAATTTTCATGTTCATCCGATTAGTTTTTTAATGTAATGGCCATATCAATAGCTTTCTTCAGAGCTCCCAGTTTATTGTTCACCTCTTGCAGTTCATTCTCTTCATTACTACCCGCTACTATTCCTCCGCCTGCTTGGAACCATAATTCGTTGTTACGACTTACAAAGGTTCTGATGGTAATGGCCTGGTTCAAGTTGCCGTTTAGTCCGATGAAGCCGATGCATCCTCCATAAGCGCCGCGATTATGTGGCTCTATCTCACTGATAAGTTGCATAGCTCGTACTTTAGGAGCACCGCTTAATGTGCCGGCAGGAAAAGTGTCGATAAACGATTTGATATGGTCAGCAAACTCATTCAATGTTCCATTAACACGTGATACTAAGTGAATAACGTGACTATAGTATTGTGGCTCTTTGTAGAACAGTACCCGAACATCATGACAGTTGCGTGAAAGGTCATTACGGGCTAGGTCTACTAACATCGTATGTTCTGCATTTTCTTTCGGATCTTTTAATAAGGTTTCGGTCAGTTCCTTATCTTTCATTGAATCACCGGTACGCTGTGTCGTTCCTGCTATCGGGTCGATATAGGCTTGATTGCCGTCGATTCTATAATGAGTTTCAGGAGATGAACCGAAGATGCGATAACCACCAAAGTCCATATAGAAAAGGTAAGGCGACGGGTTGATGCTGCGAAGTGCACGATACACCTTGAAATCATCTCCTTCAAAAGGTTGAATAAAACGGCGAGATAATACGATTTGAAATACATCTCCTCTCAGGCAATGGGCGATACCTTTACGAATATTGGCTTTGTGCTGCTCGTCGGTAAGACTACTCGTCAGTTTACCAGTTATGTTGAAGTTATACGATGCATAGTTTCTGCTGTTAATGGCAGCTTCTATTTGTGGTAAGTTACTCTCTTCTCCTTCGGAGAGCATCTCTATTAACGTCAGTTCATTCTTAAAATGATTGAAGACGATGACGTATTTGTAGAGCAGATAGAAAATGTCGGGAGCATCGTTGCGCTCATCATGGCTTTCTTTAACAGGAATGTTCTCGAAGTAGCGGACGGCATTAAAAGTTGTGTAGCCATATAATCCGCAATAATTGGCAAAGTCGCCTGTTACTTTGAACATTCCGATAAAGTCGTTGAGTGCTTTCTCTATTCTATATTCCTTGCCGAGAGCTTTCTTTTGTATACTTCCGTCGGGAAGAGTAGTGGTTACGATACCACTGTTCACTCCGATGTTAGCCAACGGAGAAAGGGCGATAAACGATAATGAATTCTCTCCTGCATGATAATCTGAACTCTCCATGAGTACAGATTGCGAGAACATATCGCGTACTTTTAAATAAATACTTACCGGTGTATGTAGATCGCCGATAATAGTCTTGCTGTTAGTCTTGTAATTAAAAGTTTTCATGTTATTTATTGTTTTTGATTGTTGTCTATTAAAGTTCCGTTATTGTTATATTTTAGATAGGTATCGATGTCTTTATCTCCTCGTCCCGATACAGTCAGTACAACCACATCATCCTCTTTGAAGTTTAATTTGGGAAGTGCCCCTAATGCATGAGCAGATTCTAGTGCTGGGATGATTCCTTCCATTCGAGTCAGTTCATAACCTGCGCGGATAGCTTCGTCATCATTGATTGCTAATACTGTGGCACGATGCTGTTGCGACATATTCGCATGTATAGGACCTATACCAGGATAGTCTAATCCTGCCGAGATAGAATAAGGCTCTTCTATTTGTCCGTCTTCATTCTGTATCACATACGTTCTTGATCCATGGATAATGCCAGTCTTACCTAGTTTGATAGTTGCAGCAGTCTTTCCGCTTTCAACACCTAGACCACCCGCTTCGGCCAGCACAATCTTAACCCGCTCGTCGTTGATATAATGGTATACGGTACCTGCTGCATTGCTGCCTCCACCAACACAAGCAATAAGCATGTCGGGGTAGTCACGGCCTTCCTTATCCATCAGTTGCTGTTTGATTTCTGCACTGATGACCGACTGCAATCGTGCTACCATGTCGGGGTAGGGATGAGGTCCTACTGTCGAACCAATAAGATAATAAGTATCTTCGGGGTGGCAACACCAATCGCGTATAGCCTCGTTCGTAGCGTCTTTAAGTGTCATGTTGCCCGAAGTGACGGGCTGAACTGTAGCACCTAGCATTTTCATTCGTTCAACATTGACATGCTGACGCTCTATATCGGTCTTACCCATATATACTACACATTCCATGTTCATCAACGCACATACAGTGGCAGTGGCTACACCGTGCTGACCGGCTCCAGTTTCGGCAATGATACGTTTCTTGCCCATCTTGCGTGCGACAAGAATCTGACCGATGGCATTGTTTATTTTGTGAGCGCCCGTATGGTTTAGATCTTCTCGTTTCAGATAAAGTTTGCAATGATACTTGTCCGACATCCTCTTGGCATAATATAAGGGTGAAGGTCTGCCCGCATAATCGGTTAGTAATTGGTGAAACTCTTTTTGGAACTCTTCGCTTTCGATAATGTCCAGATAGACATTTTGTAAATCTGATACACATTTATGAAGAATTTCGGGAATGTAGGCCCCGCCAAATTCTCCGTAATATCCATTTTCATCCACTAAATAATTTTCCATGTTCTTGATGATTTATATTGTTTTCTTAGTTTCAACATAGGGCAATAAAAAAAGCCCTGTCGCAGGTGCGACAGAGCTTTCATTTATGTCTTTATTCTTATAGTATATACATACGGCGCTGTTCCCTTACGACTTTCGGAGTTGCAAGAGGCGCCACCAACATGTATTTACTAATATACTTTTCATATACTTTTGCTATATTTCAAGTGCAAATGTAGATATTCTGTTTTTAATTCCAAAGAAAAAATGATTTTTTTTCATTTTTTTCTTTCAATAGCTGACGACCATAAAGGATGACTTTAATCGGATATCCTCCGATGATGCGCCGACCATTACTCTGAACTCGCCCGGTTCAACGACCCATTTATTATCACTGTTCAGCAATTGTAAGTCGCGTGGGCGGATGGTGAAGGAAACATCTTTCGACTCTCCTGCTTTCAAATGGATACGTTCAAATCCTCGTAAGCGCTTTTCATATGTTGTGACTGAACCAACGACATCGCGAATATAGAGCTGCACGATTTCGTCCCCGTCACGTGTCCCTGTATTTGTCACCTTGCATGAAACAGTAATGTCTTGTTTATCAGTGATAGAAGATGACGATAATTTCAGGTCTGTGTATTTGAAAGTTGTATAACTCAAACCGTAGCCGAAAGGATACAACGGGCCGTTTACTCGGGTTTGATCACCTTCCATGCCTGGTTTTCTTCCTCCGTCAATCTGAGAATTCGGCTTTGCGGGGAAATTGAATGGAATCTGTCCTACAGACTTTGGGAAAGTGACCGACAATTTGCCACTTGGATTATAATCACCCGACAGTACATCGGCAACAGCTTTGCCACCCATAGAACCAGGATACCATGCTTCAACAATGGATGGAATGAATTTGTTTGCCCAATTGATGGATAGCGGACGACCGTTGATAAGGATAAGTACAACCGGTTTTCCCGTAGCATAAACAGCTTTCAGCAGATCCAGCTGATGTCCTGGCAGGTCCAAACTGGAGCGTGATTTGTTCTCTCCACAGGTACGTATGCCTCCTCCTAATACTACGATTGCAACATCACTTTCTGCGGCTTGCGCTGAAGCTTCATCAATCGACTTCTTTTCCGCATCCGTAAGGGGGTAGTCTATGATTTCTGATTCTGGCCAATGAGCATCTACCAAATCGCACCCTTTAGAGTAAGTTACTTTCACGTTGTTTCCGGCTTTGTCACGTATCCCTTGTAGTACTGTTGACACATCTACGGCTAGCGGTCCGTAATGAGTCAGTGCATACGACTTTTCATCAGCGTTCGGCCCACATACAGCTATTTGTTTCAGCTTGCTGAAATCGAGCGGCAGAAGGTTGTTCTGATTCTTCAGCAGAACGATGCACTCGTGCGAAGCCCGAAGCGCTGTCTCTTGATTCTTTGCTGAGTTTACCTCTTCATCGGCTTCTTTCAGATTCACCTGATAAGGATTGTCGAAACTGCCTGTCAGGAATTTCACCCGAAGGATATCGCGTACACGACTGTCTATCGTTTCCATACTTAACTGTCCTTCTTTTACCAATTCTCGAAGAGGGAGAATAAACGAATCGGGTGAACGGAAAGTAGTGCGCACATTCAATCCCGCTTCAACCGCTTGCCTTACTGCATCCTTCATGTCTTTTGCCGTGCCGTGTTTGGTATATAAATATTCCACAGCTTCACTATCAGACACTACATATCCTTTGAATCCGAAGTCGCCGCGCAACCGTTCAGTGAGCCAGTAATGACTCCCTTCTATGGGGAATCCGTCGTAATCGTTGTAAGCGCACATGATACCCAACAGACCGGCCTCTTGGATAACCCGTTTAAACGTGTAGGCATGGATGTTTTCCACTTCGCGTGGAGAAGTCTGCGGATCATCCCTTGCTTCTCCTTCTCGTGCCCCCTTGTTGTTGCTGTAAGCTAGAAAGTGTTTGGATGTAGCAGCTATCTGATGATTGAACTGCATTCCGCGAGCCATTTGGATACCTAGTTCTGCAACCAGGTAAGGACTCTCACCATATACTTCTTCGCACCTTCCCCAGCGTTGGTCGCGACATACATCCAAAATGGGAGCATAAACATTAGTATACCCCAACAACCTGGCTTCCCTACCTGTAATGAGTCCTACTTGATGAATCAAATCTCGGTCCCAAGTGTTGCCCAATCCCAGTTGTGTTGGGAAGTTTGTCGCCTTATAACTTTCCACACCTCGGATACCTTCGTTGGTGAAGTCGGCAGGAATACCTAACCGAGTATCTTCAATGAAAAACCTCTGTACTTCGTTCAAAGCCCAAGCATGTCGTGAAGCGGGCCATACAAAAGGATTATCGGAAGGTTGTTCGCCCCATCCGACGAATCCATTGAGATGTTCGTCGATATTGCCTATCCCGTCTTTCCATATTTTATTCTTCCATTCAGGAGTGGGAAGGTCATCTTTTAGAATGCGCTTATAGCCGTATAACGTTGCCATCTGGCAAGTCTTTTCATCAAGATTCATCTGTTTTAGCAGATCCTCAATACGGTCGTCGATGTTCGCCTTCGGGTTCTCGTAAATATCCATTTTCCCATTCTTGTTCAGGTCTGTCCATCCTTGGTGATATATCTTATTCTTTGGAATCCGATACCTCACTAATTCTTTTGGAGAAGGTACGCGCGAGTCGATAGTTTGTGCCTTTGATAATGTAGCCCATAATAAAAAAAGGAAAATTGAGAAGAAAAAGAATTTGTAGTGCATATTAATCATGTATTAAATGTATTATGCAAATATAAGAAAAAGATATAAGTGAATTAATTTTATCAACGAAGTTATTTTTAAGGTATTTAAATATCTGTTAGGATAAACCTTTTCTATGAAATTATGTCAAAAGAGAAATGATTTAAAAAACAGACAAACATGAAAAAGAGTTTATTATTAGTTGCTTTATTGTTCGTAGGGAGTATGGCAATGGCACAAAACACAGATTCAAATGCTGACCAACAAAAAGGTCAGATGCCGAATGCTGAAGAGATGGTAAATCGTCAGACAGAAAGAATGGTAAAAGAGTTGTCGCTTAATGATTCTCAGAAAGCTCAACTGCTGAAATTGAATAAAGAATATATGGGCAAGATTGGTCGCGGTATGAGAGGACCACGTCAGCAGAATGCCGATAACAATTCGCAGGCTCCAACTAAAGAACAGATGGAAAAGATGCGTGAAGAAAGGAAAACATCTACGGAAGCTTATAATACCGAACTGAAGAAAATCTTGACCGATGATCAGTATACGTTGTATCAGAAGAAACAACAAGAGCGTATGCAGCAGATGAAGCAGCGTCGCCAAGATAGACAAACCGAGAAGCAAGAAGGAGCTTCTGATCAGAACTAAAGAAAAATCTTCATAATAATATGTAGTATTTTAATTAATTATTGTGTTTATTCTCTTAAAAACCTCATTGTGAAATGAGTCGAAACGTTACTAAAGAGGCTGTTTCTTTTAGGAAACAGCCTCTTTAATTATAAGGATTTTTGGTTTCTTCCTTATATCTCTATTCATTCACTTTGGTGAATCGATTCACTCACCTGGGTGGATAGGTTAGCTCACCTAGGTGAATGAATCCACTCACATTGGTGAGTGAATAAAATGATGGTATTGTCATGAAACTTTCTTCTTCCAGATTTTGTTCATGTCTTCCAATGTCATGCCCTTTGTCTCGGGAACAAGTTTCCATACGAAAAAGGCAGCGACGAAGCAGATAATACCGTACAAGGCATATACAAAGATATGTCCGAACTTATCGCCCATAGAACCTAGCTGCATGTTATATAGTGGCACGAAGGTGGATGATACGGCGAAGTTGGCAATCCACTGAAAAGCCACGGCGATGGCAACAGCACCGCTGCGGATGGTATTAGGAAATATCTCTGATATCAATACCCAGCAGATAGGACCCCAACTCATCATGAAGGCAGCAGAATAGAACATGATGCTTACCACCGAAACGATAGGAGGAAGAGTAAAGATGTTCGTCAGCGCTACACCGGCAGCACCGATTCCCATTCCTAGTGAACCTGTAATGAGCAGTGGCTTTCGTCCCCATTTTTCTACGGTAAAGATAGCTACCAACGTAAAGAGGATGTTGATAACACCCATAATGACTGTCTGCACCATCGGGTTACCCATGTGCATGGACTCGAAGATGCGCGGTGCAAAATATAGTACGGCATTGATTCCGACAAACTGTTGAAATACCGACAGCATAATGCCGATAAAGATGACCAGCCATCCGTAACTGAAAAGTTTCTCGTGTTTCTCTTCGGCGGTAGCCTTTATCTCAGCTAAAATAACCTTTGCCTGTTCTAAGCCATTAATACGTTGCAGTACGTTGACTGCCTTATCATCGCGTCCTGTGAGTACGAGGTAACGGGGCGTTTCCGGAACAAAGCAGACAAGTAGAGTGAAGAGTCCTGCGGGGAATGCTTCACTGCCGAACATGTAACGCCAGCCCGAAGCAATCGTCCAAGGATCGGAACCTGGCATTACCGATACGATGCCCTGTACTGTATCGATTATCGGATTCTTGTGTGAACCTAATATCAGGAAGTTTACAAAGTACACTACCAGCTGTCCGAAGATGATAGCAAACTGGTTCCACGATACGAGCGTACCACGGATTCGGGTAGGTGAGACTTCAGCAATATACATCGGGCAGATGGCAGAGGCAAGTCCTACACCGATTCCGCCGAGGATACGGTATAAATTGAAAGCGACCATCAGAGAATATGTCGGTTTCCCGTAAGGGAACAACAGGAACTCTGGATAGTAGGAACCTAATGCAGAGAGGAAAAAGCATACACCTGCAAAGATTAGTGATCTTTTCCGCCCCCATCTTGAAGCCAATAAACCTGAAAGAGCACTACCGATAATACAGCCAATCAAGGCACTCGAAGCAGTAAAACCGTGCATTCCTTCAGTATAAGTGAAGTCGGATGCGCCGAGAAAGAAAGCTTGCAAGCCTTTCTCTGCACCCGAAATCACTGCAGTATCATAACCGAACAGTAAACCACCTAGTACAGCTACCAAAACGATGCTGAAGAGGTAAAGTTTACTTCCTTTTGTGTTTTCCATAGATGTATCAATACATGTTTACGATAGCCTCATATAATTCTTGTTTACCGCTGATTTGTTTGGGCTCGCCATTCTTCTTGGCATAGTCGACTAGTTCTTCCAAACTCATCTTGCCCTCTTCGAAATCTTTGCCTTTGCCGGCATCAAACGAAGCATAGCGTTCTTTGAACATCTGTTTGTACGGTGATTTTTCCAACAGTTCAGCAGCACTCTCTAATGCATGCGCAAGAGCATCCATACCACTGATATGCGCGATAAAGATATCGTCTAAGTCGGTAGAGTTCCTGCGGGTCTTTGCGTCGAAGTTAGAACCTCCATTGCCCAGACCTCCATTGCGTATAATCTGCATCATAGCCTGCACTAAATCGAAATGATCGATAGGGAACTGGTCGGTATCCCATCCGTTCTGATAGTCGCCGCGGTTCGCATCAATAGAGCCCAGCATGCCGTTATCTACAGCAACTGCCAATTCATGTTCGAAGGTATGTCCAGCTAATGTAGCATGATTTACTTCGATATTTACCTTAAAGTCTTTATCCAGATTGTGTGCTTTCAAGAATCCGATGACTGTCTCCGTATCGACATCATACTGATGTTTTGTCGGTTCCATCGGTTTCGGCTCAACGAGGAAAGTTCCCTTAAAACCTTTGGCACGGGCATAGTCGCGACATTTCGTCAACATCATGGCCAAGTGGTCTTTTTCCCGCTTCTGGTCGGTATTCAGCAGCGACATATAGCCTTCGCGTCCGCCCCAGAATACATAATTGGTACCGCCCAGTTCGATAGTGGCATCGATTGCATTCTTCAATTGTACAGCAGCACGAGCAACAACATCGAAGTTAGGGTTAGTGGCAGCACCATTCATATAGCGCTTATGTCCGAAGATGTTAGCAGTACCCCAAAGCAGTTTGATACCTGTCTCCGACATTTTCTGCTTTAGATAGGCAACAATCTCTTTCATGTTGGCTTCGTATTCCTCAATAGAGTCAGTCTCTTTGCAAAGGTCGACATCATGGAAACAGAAATAGTTAATTCCTAGCTTCTGCATAATCTCGAAGCCGGCATCCGCTTTGCATTTTGCTACCGTCATAGGGTCGTTGCTCTCGTTCCAAGGAAAGGCTTTGGTATCACCGCCGAATTGGTCGGTTCCCTGTGCGCCAAGGGTATGCCACCATGCCATTGCAAATTTCAACCAATCTTTCATTGGTTTACCCATTATCACTTTGTCGGCATCATAATAATGATAAGCCATCGGGTTCTTACTTTCTTTTCCTTCGAATTTGATTTTTCCTATTTCGGGGAAATACTCTTTTGTTGCCATAATATGTTAAGTTTTTAAGTTGTTTGTAAACGTCTATTATTGTTTTGTGTATAATTCCAAGCATGTTTTCCAGCGTTGGTAAGCTGCTTCATATTCAGCAGCATGAGATATGTTCGGCTCTATGGTATCTATCTCTTTCAATGTAGCGAACGCTTCGTTATGATTTTTGTAATATCCTATCCCTATACCTGCACCTTTAGCTGCGCCTGCAGCACCATCCGTATCGTATAAATGAATGGTAGCACCTGTTACACTTGCCAGCGTATCGCGGAATATCTTACTGAGGAACATGTTTGCATTTCCTGCATGAATCCTTCTGATATTCATTCCCATGTCCGACATGATGTCCATGCCATATTTGAAGGAGAACACAACTCCTTCTTGGGCTGCACGGAGCAAGTGACATTTATTATGTGTGTTGAAGTTCACGCCATGTATGGATGCTCCCGGATTAAGGTTATCCAATATCCTTTCAGCGCCATTTCCGAATGGGATGATACTTACGCCTTCACTGCCGATGGGAACCTTATCGGCCAGTATGTTCATGTCTGCATACGACTTCCCCTCGGGTGCGATAGTACGTTTCATCCAGGCATTCAGACTTCCGGTACCGTTGATGCAGAGCAATACTCCTAGACGGGTGTTTGTATTATTGTGGTTGACATGTGCGAAAATGTTCACACGTGAAAGCGGGTCGTAGTTCACTACATCATTTACACCGTATACAACTCCTGATGTTCCGGCAGTCGAAGCTATTTCTCCCGGCTCGAATACATTGAGTGATAATGCATTGTTGGGCTGGTCGCCGGCACGATATGAAATAGGTGTGCCTGCTTTCAGACCGAGTTCTGCGGCTACCGCGGGGGTTACTTCACCTTGTATGGAGAAGGTAGGCTTGACAGGTGCCAACAGTGATATGTCGAATCCGTAATATTTTAATAAGAAGTTGGCTACTTCTGATGTCTTGAAATCCCAGAAGATGCCTTCCGACAAACCGCTGACGGTTGTGCATACTTCTCCGCTCAGCTTCATCGCAATATAGTCGCCCGGTAACATTATCTTGTCTATCCGACTAAAGTTCTCGGGTTCGTTTTCTTTTACCCATGCCAGCTTCGAGGCTGTAAAGTTACCTGGTGAATTCAGCAGATGTGTAAAGCACTGTTCCTTTCCAAGTTCTTGAAAAGCCCTATTGCCATAGGATACAGCACGACTGTCACACCAGATGATAGAAGGGCGGATTACTCGTTGTTGTTTGTCGACGCAGACAAGTCCATGCATTTGATAAGAAATACCAATGGCTTTAATGTCGGCCGAATCAATATGTGCTGTGCTTATCACTTGCTGCGTAGCCAACTTAAGATTCTTCCACCATTCTTCTGGGTCTTGGTCTGCCCACCCTTGTTTTACTGCTGTAATCTTCATTTCCTCATGTGGAAAAAAGGCAGAGGCGATACACTTGCCGGTATCAGCGTCAACCAGACTTGCCTTTATAGAAGAAGTGCCGATGTCATATCCTAATAAATACATATTCTTCTGATTTAATAACGAATGGAGAACAAATATAGAAGAGAAATTCCCCAATTACAAATAAATAAATATGTTATTGAGCAATAAAGTCTTTTTAGCCCTATTGCAAACTTATTTATTTAATTTTTTCTTCCTTCTATTCATTCTCATCCTCTTTCAGTATTACTGAAAAATGTACGACAAGTAAGTAATATAATAAAATAATAAAATGGGGCTATATTATTTTTTTGCATTTGCATAAAGGAAAGTAGTCATAGTATATTATGATTCATAAAATAATTACTTATTTGCTTGATTTTTATAAAAATGTATTTATATTTGTAATGCCTTTAATAATTCTTATAATTTATACTATGTGCGAAAAATTAAATACAGCTTTTAGTCCTTAGTTTTATTGAATATTTTACATGTTCATATTAAACTTCAATTTTTATTTGTCTATCCTATCATTTTAATATTAACTAAATTAATCATGCCCATGAAAAAGGTAATCTTCTATTTTGTGTTACTTTTTTGTTCATTCTCGCTCAGTGCGCAGACATATAAAGTAACAGGTACTGTTTCAGATGAGACAGGATCATTACCGGGGGTCAGCGTATCTGCTCAAGGTACCTCCTCGAGTACTCTTACTAACAGTTCGGGACAATTTTCCATCAATGTGGAAAAAGGACGTATCCTCGTCTTCTCGTATGTAGGTTATCAGACTGTTTCTGTAAAGATAACAGGACAGAAACAGTTGGATGTAAAGATGAAGCAAACGACTATCGCTCTCGATGAGGCTGTTGTCGTCGGTTATGCTATCCAGAAAAAGGCTACTCTTACTGGCGCGGTATCAGCTATTTCAGGCGATCGTCTTCAAGAGCGTAAGGTCGCTTCTTTATCGAATGCTTTACAAGGCACTATGCCTGGTGTTACTATTCAGCAAACTTCTGGTCAACCAGGTAGTGACGGCGCTTCTATTCGTATACGTGGTTTAGGATCCATTAATTCTGATTCCAGTCCTTTGATTTTGGTTGACGGTATTGAAATGGATATCAACCAGGTGGATCCGAATACGGTCGAATCGATTTCTGTACTGAAGGATGCAGCTTCTGCTTCCATTTACGGCTCTCGTGCTTCCAATGGCGTTATCTTAATTACTACTAAACATGGAAAGAAAGGGAAGATGGCGATGACTTATAGTGGTTACATCACTATACAGACACCCACTAATATGCCTGACCCCGTTCCCGCATGGCAGTATCTGCAATCTGAACTAGATGCTTGGGACAATGCGGGCATTACAGTTTCCGATGCTCAGCGTACTCAGCAACTTGCTAATATCGAAGCTCAAAAAAAATATGAACCCGATAATTGGACCCGTTATGATACTGATTGGAAGAAAGAGACTATCGATGATTCAGCAGCCATGTACAGTCATAATGTGACAATCAGTGGCGGTGGTGACAATATTAGTTTCTTCTCTTCACTCACCAATCTGCAGCAGGATGGTTTGATTGCCAACGACAATTTCAAACGTACCAACCTTTTGTTAAATGCTGATGCTTATGTTTATCCATGGATGAAGGTGAGTGTGGAAACAGCTATTCGTTTCTCTTCCATACGTAATCCTGGTGCCAGTACGCCAAAAGCGATAATCAACGAAGCATTATATATGCTTCCTACATTGTCAGCAGCTCGTGAACTTGACGGTAATTGGGGCTATGGAAAGAACGGATTGAACCCGACTGCTATGGCTGAAAATAGTGGATATAAAAAGTATAAAACGCACGAGGTAGTAACAGGCGGGACACTTACACTGACTCCAATTAAGGGATGGGAGGTTATCGGACAGTATTCACGTCGTCAAGTCACTAGTCGCAGCCGTGTTGTTATTCAGCCATATACTATTTCTCTTCAAGGACAAGTTATGGGTAAGTATCCTAACGAAGATAAAGTCACTGAATCGTGGAGCGAGACTGTTCGTAACTACTACCGCGCACAGACTTCCTACGAGAAGACATTCGACAAACATTACGCAAAAGTGCTTGTTGGTTTCCAAGCTGAAGATAACGATTATTCCGACTTCGCTGGTTCACGTAAAGATTTCGAACTGGGCAAGTGGTACCTTGACAATGGTGATGCTGCTACTTCAGTTGCTAGCGGTGGTGCTTCCAGTTGGTCAATGATGTCATATTATGGTCGTATAAATTACAATTTTGCGCAGAAATATTTATTGGAACTCAGTGGTCGTTACGATGGTTCTTCTCGTTTCACCAAAGGTAATCGTTGGGGGTTCTTTCCTTCTGTGTCTGCAGGTTGGGTAATATCTAGTGAACCATTCATGGACTTCTCGCAGAAATATCTTGACCAGTTGAAACTTCGTGCTTCTTATGGTGTATTAGGTAATCAGAACATTGGTAACTATCCTTATGCGGCTGTTATCAATACGGGATATAGCTATTACTTGGGCGACGATAAGGCTCTGTCTACAGGGGTTGCTTCTACAACGATGTCCAATAGTAATATCGGTTGGGAAAAGTCATCTCAGTTTGATGTCGGTATGGATATTAGTCTGTGGAATAGTAAACTCACTGTTTCGGGCGATTACTATTATAAGAAAATTTACGATATGCTGATGAAGTTTCCACTTCCTTACTATGTTGGTATGTCGCCTGCTTATACTAATGCCGGTGATATGCGTAACGAAGGTTGGGAAGTCGCTGTTACCTATAAGAATAAGATAAACGATTTTGAATACGGCGCTACGCTGACTTTAAGTAATAACAAAAATAAAATTACCAATCTGAATGGATTAAAATCTTCAGATAAATCAATGACAGAGGGATATCCTCTCAATGGTGTTTGGGGCTATCGTACGAATGGATATTATAAAGATTGGGACGATGTAGCAAATTCTCCTAAGTTCAGCAATGCTGCTCGCCCTGGCTTTGTTAAATATGTAAAGGTGAATACTGCTTCTGATACCGACCCCTTAGTAATTGATAGTAATGATCAAGTCTATTTGGGCGATTCGTTCCCTCACTATACTTATGGGCTCAACATGTTTGCTAAATGGAGAGGGTTCGACATAACTGCATTTATTCAAGGTGTAGGAAAACGTAAAACTTATATGAGTGGTGTAGGTTTGAAACCTTTTGCCAATGGCGCTAACTTGTTTAAACATCAGTTGGATTCTTGGACAACAGACCATCAAGATGCTGCGTATCCTATTCTCGTTCCCGAAGCAAATTCGAGCGATAACTTCCAAAAATCAGATAAGTGGGTACGTAACGGAGCTTATTGCCGTCTGAAGAATGTGGTTCTAGGTTATACACTGCCTAAGATGGTTCTTACGAAGATAGGTATCAAAGACCTTCGTGTATATGTCAGTGGACAGAACTTGTTCACTATTGATCATTTTTATAAAGGTTATGATTGTGAAGTCGCCTACGGCGGAAGTGTGGGAGGTGAGTTCTATCCAATTATGCAAACCTATACATTCGGTATTGATGTTAAATTCTGAACAACCTAATGATTACAATTATGAAAAAGATATTTAATAATACTTTCAGTTTTACATGTTTCTTAGGTTTCTTATTTCTCTTTTTAGCTGCTGGTTGTAGCAGCTACTTGGACAAGGAACCTGAGAGTGAATACTTGTCTTCGAACTTCTATAATAATGAAGGTGCTATCAAACAGGGTACATCAGGCTGTTATCAACGAATTTATCTTGACCATTACAGTTTTAGTTCTTTACCATGTTCAGTCCTCTGGGATATGTATACACCTTTTGGTATAGAACGTGCCGATAACTCTTCGATTGGTGTGGGAAATATTGAATTGCGTACTACCTACTCTATTGAATTTACTTGGGCTATGCTTTTTACTAGTATTGCCCGTTGTAATTCTGTTCTTGCTGGTGCAGAACCTTATTATAATAAACTCTCAGATGCTGCTAAGGTTTATCTGGCAGAAGTAAAGGTACTTCGTTCTCATTTCTATATCTATTTGGTATCTCTTTTCGGAGATGTTCCTTATTTTAAGGAGCCTGTTACTGAAACAGAGTTGAAGAGTGCTGTACGTACGCCATGGCAGACTGTTGTCGATGGAGTGCTCTCCGATTTAGATGAAGCTGCTGCAGTGTTACCTTGGACAACTTCCGAATGGGGACGTGTAGATAAATCGGTTGCTTTGGGTCTTAAAGCTCGTTTGGCTCTTTATGCAGGTTCTTGGTGCAAGTTCGGATTTGGAAAAGATGGTACCAAGGATGAAGCTAAGGCCACAAATTATTTCACTATAGCTGCTACTGCAGCAAAGAAAGTGATGGATGAGAGCGGGAGAGATCTAACTCCTAACTATGCCGATTTGTTCACTCGTGCTGGCCAACTTAAGCCAGCCACAAAGAAAGAAATGATGCTCTTTATGGTGTTTTCTGATCAGGGTAATGGAGTTTCACAATATATGTCATGGGGTGAAACTGCTCGCCAGTTCGGACAAAGCGGTCGTTTTCCTACTCAACAATTAGTCGATACTTATGAAATGGCTAATGGTAAACGTATCGACGAAGCTGGTTCTGGATATGATCCTAAGAAGCCTTTTATTTCGCGCGACTCAAGATTGAAAGAAACTATTTATACACACCATGATACAATCATCGGGTATACGGGTAATAAGTTCAAATTCTTGATGGAACTCTTCAAGCCGACTACTCTTTCATTTGCAGCCGATGGTACTGCAACATCTGTAACCAATAAAGACTATACGGGTTCAGTAGCACAATATGGATATGTACAAAGTGGTGTTGGTTATCTGTGGAAGAAATACAATAATTTCGACGATGAATATACTTATCAGCCACATTACAACTTCAATATCTTGCGTTATGCCGAAGTGCTGCTCACCTATGCAGAAGCGAAGATTGAGTTGAACAGTATCGATGCGTCGGTGATTAGTGCTATCGATAAGGTTCGTTTGCGCGCTGGTCAGCCGGGTATTCTTATTGTAGATCCGACACGTAGCGGTAATCAGCCAAAGATGCGTCAGATTGTCCGCCGTGAACGAAAAGTAGAATTGGCAAAAGAGATGGGAATGCTCTTCGATATGCGCCGTTGGCGTACAGGAAATATTCAAAATGCAGAACCTACTTATGGTTTCCTTCAGCCATCGGGTGTCAATGCAGCTACTAAGGTTTATCCAGATGGATACGAACAAGCTCCAGCCGATCTTATCCCGTCGTTTGGTGAGGCAGGCTCCGATCGTGATTTGAATGATATATCCAGTTATAAAGCATTGGTGGATAAAGGGTACAATTTACGCTCACGTGATAAAAGTCGTTCGTGGGATGATAAATTCTATGTATGGCCTATACCTCAAACGGAACGTAATAAATGTCCGTGGTTAACTCAAAACCCTGGTTACGGTGAATAAGTTGAACTTGATAAATTATGTAATTATGAAAAAAATATTTCAATCTATATTCAGTATCGCATCTTTGCTCTCTATACTGGCGCTTACAGCTGTTTCTTGTTCTGACTCGAATAGCTTGGATCGCGAGTATGAGGATGTGAAGATTGTGGGAGTGAAGGTAAACGGAACACTCTATCTGCCGACTTACGATTCTTCGAATACTACAATACAGCTTGCCTCGGGAGTTGACCTCTCCAACTTGCAGCTTCAATTGCTGATCGCTAATGGCAGAATCTTGAACGTGACAAACAACGGAACGTCACAGCAATTTGTTGATAACGGATATTACGACTGTCGCAAACCCATGTCGGTAACGTTGTGCGGAAAAAACGGTAAATCTGCCAATCAGAGTCTGAGAGTACAGTCACCTCCAAAACTTTCTAACTTCTTTATTGAAGGGGTAGACGTACCCGCATCTAACATTTATGCAAGCGGTAAGTCGATTATTGTCCAATTGGATAAAGGAACCGACCTCACTGCGTTGAAAGTATCACTAGAATTTGTAAACGGAACTATCCAAGGATTTGAAAATGGGGTTTCGAAAGATTATACCAGTCCAATCAGTTTCAATGTACTTGGTGTAGATGGAGAAACACTGTATCCGTACACATTAGCAATCACTACTGATCCAGTCGGACCGGCAAGTATCAAGTCAATGACGTTGAACGGGCATGCAACAACTAAGTTGGACGTATCTTCAGCCAACGTCGTTACACCTTATGTAAACTCTATTATGGATTTCAGTAATGTAGATGTTACTTTGCAAACAGGTTATGGTAATGAAGTCGATGCATCGTTTACAGGTAAGGGTCTCAATCTGTTATCGGGTAACAATAAGGTGAAGATAACAGGAACTAACGGCCAGACTACCGAATTCACCATTTCACGTCCGCAACTCGATCCTGAACAAACACTTGTTAAAACGTATGCGGAATTAGGATTTGGAGGCAGCGACCTCTGTGCAGTCGGCTTTAGTGGTGATTATGTACTTGCCGGCAATTATACACAAGGTTCAAAGGCTCCGTCTTACTACGACTTATCTGGATCTAAGAAAGGACAGCTAAGTACTACGGGATGTACCGGTATCAGTTATGGTTTCCGTAAATTCTGTAACGATGAAAATGGCATTATCATCGGTTCGTCGTTGGGTATGTCAGCTAATGAGCAATGGATTTATCGTTGGGATGATGTTACAAGTACACCTTCTACCTATATATCTTTCTCAAAGGCATCATTGGGTGTAAGTTATAGTCCTCGTGCTGCAGGTATCAATGTCAGTGGCTCTCTGAAGGGAGATGCCGTTATTGTCATGCCGATGGCACAGCAGAAGGATATTATGGTTTGGAAAGTTTCAGGAGGTACTGTGGGTGCTCCGCAAAAGTATACGTCACCTGTCACATTTAGTTATTACGCTAGTGTAGAACCACTTCCTGATGGAAAAGGTTACATCCTTGCCGCTGCTTCTTCTGCTTTGAACGGTTTGGTATATCTCGATGCCAACTTCAATGAGCAGTTCCGTATTACAGGTCAGGTATGTACTGATTGTTCTGTTATTAAGTATAACAATCGCACTTATTTGGCATACACTGTACTGATTAATACTAATACACCGACAATGCGTATATGTGATATTACTGATGGCACACTCGCTTCGTTATCGAATCCAATCTTTAACCTCGCTATGCAAGATAAGGCAGCCAATGGCAATGCTACGGTTGACGCTAGCTTCAAGGTTATTGGAGGAAAACTATATGCTGCGTTTGTTTCATCTAATTCAGATTTGTACGTTGTGAAATTGGAACAATAATATGTTTTTAGTTCTCCCTCCTAGTGGGGGAGAACTATTATTAATTAAATAACGAAATTCTAATGTTTAGAAAAAAACTTCTCTCAATCATACTGCTTATACTCACTTTTATGGTTTGCAGTTGTGGCGGTTCATCTTCATCTTCGGATGATGATAACAATAATAATAACCATAATAATCAAAGTACAACCTCTTATTTCTCTGGTACGTGGATTACCAACGTGGGTAGTACAGTCCTAAATTCGAAAGCAAATATTCAAACAGCTGTAGCCAACTGCAAGAAATATGGCATCAACAACATCTTTATGGTGGTGTGGAACAAGGCGCGGACGATGTATCCCAGTAAGGTGATGAAAGAAACTTTTGGATTCGAACAGGATGCCGCATACGCAGGGCGCGACCCCTTGGCAGAGATGATTGAAGAAGCACATAAGAATAATATCAAAGTATATGCTTGGTTTGAGTACGGCTTTGCTGCTTCTTATCAGCAGAATGGGGGAGAAATTCTTTCACAAAAGCCTGAGTGGGCAGCAAAAGATGTGAATGGTAATGTTGTAGTGATGAATAACTTCTATTGGATGAATTCGTTCTTACCTGAAGTACAAAACTTCATGATATCTCTTTTCAAAGAAGTCGTTACCAATTACGATATCGATGGCGTGATGGGAGACGATCGTCTTCCTGCTTGCCCCTCGACAGCAGGCTATGATGATTATACTGTCAGTCTGTATAAACAGGAACATAGCAATTCGGCTCCTCCTGCCAGTTATCAGAATAATGATTGGCTGAATTGGCGAGCCGACAAACTTACCGAGTTTATGGGCAAACTTTATTCCTCCGTCAAAGCTATCAAGTCGAAAGTTGTCGTTGTGTCAGCTCCAGGAGTCTATAACTGGTGCAAGGTGAATTACTTGCAGGATTGGCCGACTTGGCTTTCTAAAGGATATATCGATATGGTTATCCCGCAAATCTACCGATACGACATCACCAATTATAAGTCAACCCTTGTCAATCAGTTGTCTTATGTCAGTGCTACCAATAAGAGTAAGTTAAGTCCTGCTTTGCTTATCAAAAATGGTGATTATAACCCTTCGCTTGATTTCCTCAAGCAGATGATTGAGGCCGATCGAGGTAATAGCCTTACGGGTGAATGTTTTTGGTATTACGAAGGGCTGTCTCATTTCGATGCTTATTTCTCTTCGTACAAGAAATAATGTCGTAGAATGATACATTGCCATCGACTTTTCATTTTGAAAAAAAGTTGGACCTCTCAACTATCACTGTAAGGTATATATCCTTCATCTAGTTACAGAGGTGCACTATAGTGATAAAATGCATTGAAAAGAAAAAGTGTGTAAAGTATTATTCTTGGAGACGGAGACTTTTAGAGTATGTATATCTAGAAGTTCTCGTCTTTTTTATTTTAGAAGAGAACGTTTCAACATTTCCTTTGCGACAAATATACGCCCGATAGGATAAGAATACTTCCGAGAAGGGAGATGAGGGTGATATGTTCATGAAGTACGATGGCTGAGGTGATGAACGTTGCCAACGGATTGAGATAAAGATAATTGGTACAGACAACCACGCCTAACTTATCGACTACGTTGTTCCATGCCAAATATCCGAGGAAGGAAGCAATAAGTCCCAAGAAACACAAGTTGGAGAGGACCGAGAAGTTGCATAATAAATCGAGCGATAGTCCTTCACCATTTATAGGAAAGACAGGAAGAATGGTAAGGATGCCATAGAAAAAGACTTTCCGTGTGATAAATATCGTGGAATAATTCTTGTCTTGTAATAATTTTAAGATCAGTCCGTAACCAACCCAAATCAGCGAGGCACATAGTGTAAGGATGTCTCCTATAGGTTTCAACTTTAGTACAAAATGTCCGTTGAGTACTACAAAGGTGATGCCTATCAGCGATATCAAGGCGCCGAACAACAGATTTCTGCCTAGCTTTTCACTTTTATAAACCAGTGACATAGCGATGGCGGTAAGCAGAGGTGTAACACTGATGATAATCGAGACATTGCAGGCTTGTGTAAAACGCAGTGCGGAATTCTCTGCCAAGAAATAGAGCGAACCGCCAGTCATACCCAGCAAAACTAGCAGCAATTCGTCCTTTACGCTTTTAGAAAAGAGTTGGCGTGGTGATAGAAACCACATACAAAGATAAGCCATTATGAAGCGGTAAAACATGATTTGTTCCGGTGTCATTCCATGCGTAATCAATACTTTACTCGAAACAAAAGTCATACCCCATACTACCGATGTTAGAATTGCTTGAATATGGTATATCGCCTGATTATTAGATGTCTTTCCTTCCACTTCTTTATCTTTAGGAGTACAAAGATACAACAATTTACGAATACCGATACACAAATCAACGAACTTCTAATCCTTGTCGTAAACCACAGATTATCGTTGAAAAAGATGTTTTTTATAATAGGAAGATTTGTAGACGAACGGTAATAAGTTTTCTTATTTAACTCCTAATTTCGTAATCCAACTATTAACCAGACTTTGTGCATTGCTAATTTCAGAAGCACGTACCCAAAGTGCATCACCTACGAAAGTGGAGTTAGTACACAATCGTTTTGCGTCAGTCACTACACTCGATATGCCGCTGCTTGCACTTGTCACTACCAGCGCAATCTTCTTCTTTGATAGTTTCTGACTGTGGTTGTGCAGAAAAGCTTGCATGGGTGTCGACATACGGCTCCACCATAACGGTGTGCACACGAAGACGATATCATATTTGTCGAAGTTTTCTATACTCGTTTGTATTGATGGATAGGTACCGCTGTTGTCGATGGTATTGATTTCGGCAGTAGCTATCTTTAGCATTTCATTATAATCAGATGTATATGCTGTTGTTGGCTTAACCTCTACTAACTCTCCTCCGGCAGTCTTTTGGATTGCTGTTGCAAGTGTTTTTGAATGACCGCTCCAACTAAAATATACTGTTAAGCATTTAGCATTCTTCAGACTTCCTGTATTGCCACTGTCGGTATTCTCATTCGGATTCACTTCTTCCGAATCCGAATCCCCGCTGCCACATGAATATAGAACTATGGAAACGACAAATAATACGATGATGAACAGAAATTTTTTCATAGTCTACAGACTTTTTCCTAATTGATAGGCATCCTCGCCATAATGAGTGTTCTTTATTGATCCTGCTGTCCACACTCCCGGAGCAATCACCATGCCGCAATCTTTCCATCCCATATAGTTGGCGATGGTAGTGTAATGAGCAATCATTGCTTCCGCATCTTTGTGTGAAGTGTTGGCATACGTCATCAAGAACGCTGTTTTCTTAGGAGCGCCATTGATAATGCCGTTAATTGCATAAAAGCGGTCGATAACACTTTTCAGTTGAGCCGAAAAACCAAAATAGTACATTGGCGACACAAACACAACCATATCCGCCTCAATGAGGTGGGGACGGAGAACTGTGAAGTCGTCAGTAAAAGAACATGGACCATTCATGCCGCACTTATTGCATGCTATACATGGATGAACCTCTTTAAAAGCTGTGTCGAAACGATAGATTTGATGTCCTGCTTCGGTTGCACCTTTAATAAATCTGTCCGCTAGATATGATGAGTTACCATTACGGCGCGGACTTCCCGTCAAGACTACAATTTTCATTTTATTACCTTCCTTATTAAATAAATGATTGATATTTCCCCTTCCGATAGTTTCGGCTATTCCAATCGGACTGCTAATTAGTACTCCTCCAACTGTCACAGTCAATGTTTTTTTGATAAAATTCCTTCTATCCATTGCAGTATAATTAAGACAATCATCAAATTACACTACAAAGATACGGGTAATCGAAAGGCTGATGATAAAACGAATTACGGATATAGTTACCTTAATTACGGATTATTCAGTATCATCTCGTAGGAGATAATAAGATTCTTTAAACTATTGGTAGAGTCCCAAGATTTTATTCGAAATAATTTCCAGATACGCCGTTATCATTCTGAGGTGTGAAACTTTCCACATTACCATCATGAACTACTGCATAGCATGGAGTAAATATGTGTTTTCCTACCATTTGGTTATCGATATAAACGCAGAAAATAAACGAAAACGAAGCATTACCATCTTGTAACTTCAGTTGCGAAATCGGAATACGCATGGTTAGTTGTTTCCATTGAGTCGATTCATAATTAGCATTATCAGTTTTCGAACCGCATAGCAATCCGGTAATTCCGATATCTTCTCCTATCATTCTAGAGAAACGATATACCCTGAATGATACATCCTTGCCTTTCGCTCCTTTTACAGTCACATTCGCTTGAAAAGCAGCTTCTCCTTCTCTATTATCAACAGGCAACAAATACACAACTCTCGTACCTTTTATGGTTGCGCTTATTCTGTTTTGGGCATCACTTGGTTTTGTGGCGGATGTCTTGTTTGCACTTAGTCTCGGTGTCGAATGATTTATTGAAGTTGCATTATCCCAATAAGTAATGACGCGTCGTGATGTATAGAGCATACATCCATTTTTGTATCTGTCACGACTAATCCAATTTCCGTGCGAATCTACCTTAAAGTTCTTATAATAAAAAGTTCCGTATTCAGAATCAACTTCTCGTGTGTAGAGACCTTGAGTATTGTAATCGCAGTAATCGTAAACAGTTCCACGACGATCATCAATAGGTTCGTCAATATCGTCATCTGTGTCTTCTTCATCTATTGATTCTATGTCTTCCTTCATCTTTATTAATCGTCCGTATTGATCGTACTTCCACATATCTTTGAAATACAACATACACAAATTATCATCTGTATCTTTTACCGAATCTCCAGTCACATACCTATATGAAATCAATCGGTTAGATCGATCTCTTTTAATATCTATGTATTTAGATGGATTAACCTCTCTCTTCCCATTTTCGGTGAACGAAAGCTGCTCTTCTATTTTCCCATCAAAACCATAAACAGTGCACGATTTCACATTCCCTTTCAAGTCGAAAGCAGCTGCATCCTTATACTGGGCAAATATGTTGCTAAAACAAAGTAAAGCGAACAAGAGGATAATATTTCTCTTCATCATTCAGTATAGTTTATTGTTAGTTCACAAAAGTAGGAAATCTTATGCCAAAGAACAAAAACAATATTCTTTTTTCTTTGATTTATCAGCGATAACTTACATTTTAATCTTTTAATAGGAATGATACTTATAAACCTTTATATTTGCAATCGGAAAAGGAGAACGAATTGAGGAAAAAGAACGAAAATCGTTGTAGAGCAATAGCTTGGAGTCTGTTGTTCATCTTGCTTTCGTCGATGATGATAAAATCTGTGCATCACCATCCGATTGATAGCAGTGTTATTGTTACGGTCTTTTCTCACCATTCGCAACACTTCATGAGCGGTACGGACGATTGTCCCATCTGCCATTTTTTCTTCTCGCCTACCGAAGCGGCTTTCATTTTCCATTTGTTTTTCGCTGCCCTCTTCATCGGGATTCAATATGTACTTATTCTGTACTTCCAAGGCAGCAAGCATTACGATTTTCATTATCTCAGAGCACCTCCGTTGTATTCACAAGACAGTTATCGGTAATGTGAATATGAATGAGTTTAATGAAATGTACAAATAATGAAAATACAAAAATATGTATTGGCAGTACTCCTGTGCAGTGCTGCCATGTCGGATATTTATGCTGAAGATAAATACAAGAATGCACAACCTATAGATACAATCTCACTGAAAGAAGTGGTAGTAACAGCCACACGCAATCCCACTACAAAATGGCTGTCGCCTGCACTGGTTAATGTACTGCCTCATAAGATATTCGAAAATGTCGAAGCCAGTTGTTTGGCGCAAGGACTCAACTTTGTTCCTGGTGTGAGAGTCGAGAACAACTGTCAGAACTGCGGATGGACTCAAGCACGTATCAACGGACTCGACGGGCACTATTCGCAAATTCTAATCGACAGTCGTCCGATGTTCTCTGCACTCACCAGTATCTATGGTTTGGAACAGTTGCCTGCTAATATGATAGACCATGTCGAAGTGATGAGAGGAGGTGGTTCTGCACTCTTTGGCTCCTCATCGATTGGCGGCACCATCAATGTCATTACAAAAGAACCTAGTACCAACAGTGCCGAATTGCAACACGCTATTACTGCTATTGGTGGAACGAAGACCTACGAAAACAATACTACAATGAATGCGTCGGTAGTGACAGATAACCGAAAGGTAGGACTCTACATCTACGGCTCCAATCGTATTCGACAACCTTATGATGACGATGGTGACGGATTCTCTGAACTCAATAAGATACGCACCAAGTCGATAGGTACCCGTATCATGTTCAAGCCGAACAACTATGCCAAGCTGTCGTTCGACTATCACAGTATCAACGACTATCGTCGCGGTGGAAATGATTTCGAACAACCTCCTCATGCTGCCGACTTGGCAGAAACGACTGAACATACGATGAATGGGGGAGGTGTTAGCGCTGATTTCTCGTCGACTGACTATACCCATCGCATTAACACCTATTTCACTTTTCAGCAAACTGACCGCAACAGCTACTACGGAGCAGATAAAAGTGAAATGAATTACGGGTTGACACACGATCTTACTTATGTAGTGGGAACTCAATATTCGCATGATTGCATGCGTTTGCTTTTCATGCCGGCGACTTTTACAGTAGGTGCTGAATATAATTCTGACAAAATAAACGACGAGTCTATCGGATACAAAGTTTTTACAAATCAGCATGCTCGCACAGGTAGTCTGTTCTTGCAGAACGAATGGAAGGACGAATATTGGAGTTTCCTTCTAGGTGGTCGCATCGATAAGCACAATATGATTGACCATGCCATCTTCAGTCCACGTATCAACCTTCGCTTTACTCCCGATGATTCATGGAATCTGCGTGCTACGATGAGCGGCGGATTTCGAGCGCCACAAGCGTATGATGAAGACCTGCATATCGACTTGGTGAACGGTATTCGTCGTGTAGTACGCCTTGCTGATAATCTGAAAGAAGAACGTTCGATGAGTTGGAGCGGATCGGTGGATTACCATCATCGTTTCGGTACTGTTATTGTCGATGTCCTTGGTGAGGCGTTCTACACCGATTTGCAAAACACTTTCGCCTTCCGTCAGATAGCAGGAACCACGTCCGATGGCTCGGAAATCGACGAGCGTTACAATGCTTCGGGAGCTAGAGTCTACGGATTCAATTTCGAGTTGCAGTCATCATTTAGTTCTCTCATGGATGTGCAGGCTGGCTTTACTTGTCAGAAGAGCTGTTATAAGGAGGCACAACAATGGAGTGAAGATACGACGGTTCCCTCACAGAAAAAGATGTTTCGCACTCCAGATGTGTATGGATATCTTTCTGCTGATATCACTCCGATGAAGCATCTCTTGACATCAGTCACCTGCAACTATACTGGCAGCATGCTAGTGCAGCACCGTTCAGGTTCGGGCATTGCCAAAGATGAGGCAGTTCATACTCCTGCTTTTTTTGAAACAAACTTGAAACTAGCCTACGACGTTCCCTTGTTCGGTAAGAGTGTCATGATGCAGATCAATGGCGGCATCTTAAATCTTTTCAATTCCTACCAGAGTGATTTCGATAAGGGCAAGGATCGAGATTCTAATTATATATACGGTCCGATGATGCCCCGCAGCCATTTTCTCGGGCTTAAATTTGTATTCTAATTTTCGTAGTTATGTTGTTCTCGTGACATAACTATGTTCTCAAAAGTTTATAGTTATGTTACCAACTTTTCATAACTATGATCTTGCGACAACATAACTATGAAAATTTAGTATAATAACTATAATTTTGGTACTGCAATCCCCACACTATGGGAGATTTTTTAAGTTAGTTCTCTAACATAATTACGAAGTTGTCTGTTTGTGCAGATGCCCGAACAGCTGTAATTCGATGGTCTCGAAAAAACTATTTCTACTTAACTTCAGATTCTTTTATTTTTTAAATTTTTGGACATTTTGTTGTGAGGTTAGATTATTATTGATATATTTGTAGCCGTAAGTGTCTGAGTATTGTAAGAATAGATTTTTTTACAACATAGTTTTTTTATGGTTAATTGGCTATTGTCTAGTAATAGATTTATCTATTTTAGGGTTGCCTTAAGGTTGTGGGTATCTCCTGAAAGAGTTTATGCCGTAGCTCATAGTGCCATGATGCGGGATGAATTTCCGCAGATTTCAGGTGAGTTACGTAAGTTCGGCATCTTGAATAAGATTTTGCCGACTGATACATCACAGTATGTTAAAGTGATAAATACGGATTATTTGGACCAGATGCATGTACTGGTTAATGAATCTTCTAAGTCCCAGTTTAGATATCATAATCTGCAAGCGATGGAGCCTGGTTCAAAACAGAGTATCACTCGGAATGAAAAGACGGATATGTCATTTATTCTTATCCGTGGAGTGATCAAGTTGCATCTGTATGATGAAAAGAAAAAATTGCTGGAGTCAGTAGTTCTAAATCCTTTGTCGGGTACTTATGGTGTAACTATCCCGATGGGGATGTGGTATTCGTATGATGTGTTAACGAATGGCACCGTAATTGTGATATTAGATTAGTTGGGCTAAAGAAGTCCTTTTAATCCTTATTATTATTGCAATTCAACGATTCTTCTGTTTTGTGAAGTTCGTTGGTTTGTAAGGATTGCTATTGTCTGCTTATAGATCTTTTTTTAGTATTATTTATACGTAATTTTTTCTCTATGAAATAGAAAATCTTTATTTTTGCAAAAGTGGACGGATAACCGTTCACAAGACACATTAACTAGAATATGTACTATTGGCTATTTTCTACTCATAAGCGTATTTATTTTATTATCGCTTTAAAACATCTTATTTCTCCTCAAAAAGTTTTTAGAATTTGTCATGATCCTATCTTGCAGGATGAATATCCTGATATAGCAGAAGAATTAAAAAAGAAAATACATTTAAAATAAAAAGAGGGCGAATTGTTGTTCACCCTCTTTACTCTGTTTAAATCTATTTATCTAACAACTCAGATAGCTTGTTCGCTAAATCTTCTTTTTGTAATCCTCTATTCAGTATCTTGCCTTCGGGGCTAATGATAACTGTCATCGGAATGGCCGAAACGGCATAAAGAGAGGCTACGGTTCCCTTGGTATCGCATACTTGCAGCCAACTGCATTTCTCTACTTCGAGAGCTTTCTTCCATGCTGCTTCGCTGCGGTCGAGCGACAGCCCAACGAGGATAAAATTTTTGTTTTTGTATTTTTCGTTTAACACTGCCATACCCGGTAGAGAGTTTCGGCAGGGAGCACACCACGATGCCCAGAAGTCGATTAATACATACTTCCCTCTTTGCGAAGAGAGCTTAAACACTGTTCCGTCGGTGGCGGTAAGAGTGAAATCGGGTGCCATAGTTCCTTCAGCACACAACAGCAGTTTCTTGGCATAAGCTTTCATCTTCAAGACTTCGGGAGTATTCTGAAACGACTTGTCGAGTAGAGCAATGGCACTATTCAAGCGGTTGCCGTCCAAGTGGGCAGATTTATATTCCATCAAACGAAGTGATATAACCGAGGCAGGATATTTACGGATGTAAGCCATCTCTGTTTGGTCGATCTTCTCGTTATACTTGGCAATGACCGTCTTCATACTGTCGCGAAAGGCTTGATCTTTGTCGAGCCCTGTGTTGTATAATCGACCTAGTTCATCATACATAGAGTTGACACGCTGGTTATACTCGTTATATTCAGTATTTGTTTTAGTTCCTGTTGCGATACTATTGTATTGCGTACCTTTGATAGTGATTACTCCTTTTTCCAAATAGAAGTTGGAAACAGAAGTGAACCGACCTTTCAAAGACAAGGTTACCCAAGTAGGTTTGAGTGGAGCTTTGCCAACTAAGGTGTATTTACCTCCTTTGATTACGGTACTGTCAATATCACGTGCAGGTGGTCCGACAAGACGAAGATAGATTACTGTTCCATCTTTCAGCCCTGTCACAGTACCGTATATGCGGTACTGTGGAGAGAAAGCTGCGAATAGTGTCATACAAAGGACACTTAGAATAAAAGTTAATATAGTTCTTTTTTTCATTGTTATTATATTTTACGCGCAAAGCTGACGATTTTTCCTTCTATATTATCAAAGCGTTTTAGAATCTGTCCGTTGGAAATCAGCGTAGGATTTACTACAAACAATGAGCTGGTTGAGCCATTGTATATAGAAAGTGCAAACTCGTTGATACTTTTATTGGCATCGTAAACATATTGCATGGCGGTTATTTTGCCGTCGTAAGTGCGAATCTTGTTAACGGCAGCCGAACCTTCGGATAGTGCATTAAGATTAAGCGCATATAGGTCGTTCCCTGTACCAATCATCACGTAAGGACTCGAATATTGGGCGGCAAAGCAGCTTTCGTCGTTGATGACTCCATCAGGTATTTCATAATGGGCAACACAGGAGAAGACAGCATCCCATGTACAAGTGAATGCTTCGAGAATATATTTCCCGGCAGGAGTTTTGAGGATACTGATATTACGACTGTTGTTATCTCTGCCAATCCATACAGAACTGCCTTCAATAGCATCAGGGTTTACTCCTTGAACGGAGTTCTTGGTATCATATGTCAATGATGTGACTTTAGCCGATAATGAAGATTGGGTGAACCAAACATAGCGTTTGTTTAGTTCGTCGACCATGAAATAATAGTTATAGTAAGCTTTTGCATACGTATTGGCTACACTGTAACCCTTATCATCGCCATACAGCGGATATTGGTATTTGCCGTCATCGGGAGTACCGACACCTCCTGGTGTCTTTTCGTAGATTTTACCGCCATTGATAATGAACATTGCTGCATCGGTATAGTAATTTTCTGAATTGATAGCTCCGATACTGAAAGTCCCAGTGCCTTTGTATTCATCTTCGTAATATTTCTTTTTCAATAGGGTGATGCCATCGAGTTCAGGACTCTTACCATCTTGACAAACTACAGAAACTCTATCGTAGACAGCGCCTGTGTTGTAGTCGGAGTAGCGGAGTTGCTTTACATACTTAGCTTTGCCTGTCAGCGACTCGTTGTTTACCGTCTTGTATGCGTCTGCATAGTAGACGCTGTCTTGTTCGTAAGACTGGAATGATAGCACAGGCTTGCCATTTGCATCGCTTAAGATAAGCCATCCTGTATTGAAAGGCGAAACGACAGCGATGGTCATACGCTTCAAATAGCGGACATTCGTCGTCTTGTCGTAAACCTCAAAGGTAAGAGGGTCGGTAGTGTTCAGCGTTTTGTTGAAGGTATAGTTCAAACTTGGTGTCTTGGCAATAGTGTCGTTGCCGATACGCCAATCGTATGACAGATTTGATGAGTTGATGTCTGTACTGACATTAGGTGTTAATGATACTGGCTGCTGTAGAACAAACCGGTATGAATCGTTTAATCCCGTAATGGAAACTTCTTTCAATTTAGTATAATCGTAGTTCCCGTTGTCCTCTAAACAAGAAGTCATCAAGAATAGAGGAACGAATAATAAATAATATATCTTTTTCATAATCGGCAAATTAAAAAGTTCCTAAACTTTCGGAAACAGGTTCCTTCAAATCTTCATCATAAGGATTGCCCTTTACATCGCGTAGCCAAACCTTGAAACCCATGATGGCTGCCTTGACTTCGCCGTCCTTATAATTCTTATAGATGAATTTACCTGAACCATAGTCGAGCCAGACAATGTACTGACTCTTGTCGAGCGGGTTGCTGCCATCTTTTACTCCCATATATTCGAGCCACAGACGGAATTTAGTGGGTGAGTAACTGCCCATATAACGGTTGTAGGTATAATCCCACCAGTCAGGTTTTACAATCTGGTCGGTGATGTTGATTTTAACTAAGTCGGTAGCTCCTGTTTTGAATGTATCGTTGTTTACTAAATGCAATGTCAGGACGACCGATGACTTTTTCATGTCTGCAGTACGCAGTAGTTCTACTTTCCCGGAGCCAGTGTTGTTATTGGCAGGGACGAGTGTACTATTGTCGATAAGTTTATAATCTTTTCCTGCAACAGCTGTTGTGAGTGAGTCGACAACCTCCCATTGGAAGTTGGCATCTTTAGTGAGATAACGGCCCGCATACTGAACAGGAACCTGATAAACGGAATCGGTGACAGATGCATCGAGAAAAGTGAAGGTGAAGGATACCGTCGAACTTTTGAATGACAGATAATTGTTTGAATCGAAGAAATCAATATCGTCTTTAGAACAGCTCGAAAATGTCACAGCAACTAAACACAATGTTATATATAATATTTTTTTCATGTTTCTTATCTTTATAATTATCAGTTTGATGAAGGTATATCTCCATATTCGCTTTCGTCTTCAGGAATAGGGAATGTATAATAAGAAGGCTGCATCGTAACGGTAGCACCCGACCACCAAGGATTGAAATCAGGAATGGCATTAACTTGCAGTCGTTTGTACATGAAGAAAGTTTGGCCTTCTGCGTAAGTCTCTTTACGCATCTCTTTCTTGACATATCCTAGTAAAGTGGCAGCATCCGAAGTATCAGAAATACCTCTGTCGGTAGAGAGATAGCCACGGTGCAATTTCAACTCACGTAACAAGCGGACAGTCTCTGCAGGATTACTCCCTATATTACATTCCGCAGCGATGAGGTACATCTCACCCAACCGAATCAACGGAACAGTAGCTTGTTTTAGATTAGAACCTGAGTTGGGCGTCTGATCGTATTTACATGAAATAACCTTGTTCTTTTCTTTATCTTCTGTCATCAGATAGAGATAACGGTAGTCATTGGCATCTTCGAACACATTCATGCTGTAATGTCCCCAACCGTCCGACAACGAATACTTTTCAGCAGTAAAGTAATTGGTATAATAAGTACTCAACTTCGGAACGTTTATTGCAAAAATCAATTCAGGGACGAACACGCGGTCTGGATATTTTCCAGTAAGCGAAGATTCTTCAACCCAAGGGAAGAGTCCGCTGTTGATGACTTGCATAGCATATTTCAGTGCGTTCACTTTATCACCGATATACAGATAAACACGAGCCTTCAATGCTAGTACTGCCCAATAGTTCATACGATATTGGCGGTTAGCCAAGAAGTTGCCTTTACCCGAAAATACATTCGTTACCTTGGAGATGATAGGATCGTTGCCATTCTTTAGCAGCGTCTCAGCTTTATCGAGGTCAGCTATTACCTTTTTGATGACATTCTCTTCACTGATATGTGTTGTCCGTGCTCTTTCGTAAGTGTCTACATATGGAATGGCGGTAGTTTTCTCGTTGCCTGTATAAGCAGGAGCAAACATACGCATTAAATCAAAATGCATAAAGGCACGCAGTCCCAGGGCTTCTCCTTCGAGTATATCGCCCTCACCATTAGAGAACAAATCCTTATGAGATTCGATATCGTTGAGGATACTGTTTACATTGGTGATATTGTTATATAACCCGCTCCAAATAGCATCGATAGTAGGACGTACAGAGGTATCCTTAAACTTGTATGATGATGAAAGCGACCATACGTAGTTTTTGGCGAAACCTTCAAGGGCTCCGTAAGTAAGCTGATGTCCGTAAATAGCCTCACTCTGCATGTTGATGTAACAACCATAAAGCATGGATTTGAATCCCGTTTCGGAATTAATCAAATCTTCTCTGTCTTTTTCTGTGGACGGTGATACGTCCAACCAATCACTGCATGCTGTCAGACTTAATGTGGCAAACAGTATTAATATATTTGTTATCTTTTTCATATTCGTCTTTTTTAGAAGTTTGCACGTAATCCAATACTAAAAGCATGACAATAAGGATACGAAGTTCCTCGTTCACGTTTAACAGTGGACCAGTAGAATACATCGGACATGTTGAACGACCAACGCAGACTTTCCATGCGTAAAGGTGCTATGAATTTTTTTGGCATCTCGTACTGCAATGAGAGAGAGGAAAGCTGCAGGTAGTCGTAATCTTGTACGAAACGTGAACTGGCATAGGTATAAGCTTGAGCATAGCGGCGAGTGATATTAGCCTTGTAACGTACTACGTCGCCAGGTTTCTGCCACGTTTCGGTAAGAACTCGCTTGTCGACATTCTTATATTTATTGGAGTTCTCAACTTTATCGACTAAGGTGGAGTTGTAAATTTGTCCGCCAGCTTGATAGAGGAAGGTAGCGTTTAGATATATACCCTTGTAACCGATATTGGTACCGAAAGAGCCCCTAACTTTTGCTTCAGAGTCACCTACAACGACTTTGTTGTTTGCATCCCATGTCCACGTAGGTTTTCCATTCTTATCGAGAAATAGCTCTTCGCCTGTCATTGGGTCGATACCTAATGAACGAACAGCATAGATAGCGGTAGACGACTGACCTTCTTCATACTTGGTTAGCAATTTATGTGTAAGTTGGATATATTCGCTGCCAGAGGTGCCATTTCCTGCATCTACTTTCTTGTTGAATGATTCCAATGCTGATGAGATTGCAAGAATTTTATTCTTGTTATGAGTCATTGAACCGAACAATGATACGTTGAATCCTTTCGATTTCAGCAGGAATCCACGTAAGGAGATTTCGTAACCTGTATTGCGCATCTTGCCTAAATTGGCAATGTACGAGGAGAAACCCATAGAAGGAGGTGTAGTAATAGGTAATACCATGTCTTTAGTGGTCTTGCGATATACACTAACCGATGCATCGATACGGTTGAACAAACCTATTTGAGCTCCGAATTCGTACATGTCAGTAGTCTGCCATTTCAGGTCTTTGTTACCCAATCCTTCTAGTATCAGTCCGATATTGCCGTCATAGCGTGAATTAGTAGTGTACGAATACATGTCGCGTGCCTGATAAGGACTGAAACTGACAGAACCAACTTCACCATAGGTGGCTCTTAATTTAAGAAGGTTGATGAACTTAAGGTTCTTAATGAATTTCTCGTTATGTGCATTCCAACCTACACCAAAACTATAGAACGGAGCTGATTTCTCTTTGGTCCCAAATTGAGAAGAACCGTCGAGACGGTAGGAGAAGTCGAACAGATAACGATTGTCGTATGCATAGTTGCCAGATGCAAAGAAACTGGCAAGACGAGTATGACCTTCTGAATTATTAGGTGTACCACCTTCTTCGTATTGAGATGCATAAGCAGGTTCGGGATCATCTTCTTCACCGAAGCCTTGAGCAACGAAACCATATACCGTACTCTTGCTGTCGGATAACGAACCACCGGCAGAAGCCGTAACGAAGTGTTTGCCGAAGACTTTAGAATAAGTAGCCATCATATTGCCTTCAATATAGTCTTGAAAAGTCTCAGAATAGGTATATTTACCTTTCAAAGCTTCTTCTTCGGCAGTGGCAGAACCAACGCCTCCCGTATAATCAGCATAGGTTGCAGAATTAGGTGACAGGAAAGAAGTGGCTTTGCTATTTCCTTTTGTATAACTTATCATGCTGGTGAGGCGAAGCCCCGGCATGATTGTCCAATCCAATGAAAAGTTATCATTGATAGATGTTGCATCAGTCTTATTCATATTGCCGACTGATGCTTCGTACAGTGGATTGATAGGAATGTTGCTGGCATTACCCCAATAGTTGGACTGTGCACCTGTTTCGGTTTCGTAATAATATGTTTTATACAACTTTCCATTCTCATCGTAGATAGGGTAGAAAGAGTTGATTGTCGTGTAATCTGCGAAACTTCCGTAAGGAGACTCTTTAGAGTTAGTGCGTGAAACAGACAAGTGGTTGGTGAACAAGAATTTATCATTCAAATTATACGACAAGCGGACACCGATACCATAATTATTACGTGATGATTCTTTCATAACACCGGGGTTATCGGTGTAATTCAAATCAAGTCCGTAACGCATTCTTCTGTCACCACCGCTCAGGTTCAATGAATGTTTCATACCGACAGAATTGCGAAGAGGCTTCGAAAGCCAGTCGGTATCTACACCTTGTGCTACCCAGCGAGCTATTTGGTTGTATGCTGCCATCAGTGTGCCATCATCGTTGCGGTACATACCGAGACGTTGATACAGCTCTACATTTTCTTTTGCATTCAGCAAATTGTAACTTGATAAATCAGGCAAGTTGATATCAGTATTAAAACCGTAACTGATACGCATCTGACCTTCGGCAGGTTGAATTGTCTTGACGACAATGACACCATTAGCAGCGCGTGAACCATAGATGGCTTGTGCTGCAGCATCTTTTAATACAGTTACTGATTCAACCTGGTTCATATCCAAATCGACAATGGTAGAGAGTGAAGTCTGATATCCATCCAAGATAAAAAGCGGTTGGTTAGGATCACTCATCAAGCCCGACTTATCGATATTCTCGAATCCTTGGAAAGAACTTTCCCCACGGAAACGAATAGTTGGCATGGTATTAGGATTAGAACCCATCTCTGTGTTCTCAACGATAGCGACAGTTGGATCAAGAATACTCAAACTCTTGATAACGTTCTGACGGCCTACCGTCTTCAGGTCTTCACCTTTATATACAGAGGCGTCACCTGTAAAACTTTTAGTGTTGTGAGTTACCAAACCTGTTACCACAACTTCACCGAGTTCTTGTGTCTCACTTTCCATCATGATACGAAGTTTGGAGCCTCTATAGTTTACTTTCAGAGTTTTGTATCCTATAAAAGAAAAAGTTGCAGAGCCGACTGATTGACCTTCGGGGATGGTGAAATCAAAATCACCGTCCCCGTTGGTTATACCATTCACATTCTTATTGTCGGTCATAATATTGACACCTGGTAAAGCCTCGCCATCTTTATCCGATACATGGCCGGTAAAGTGGTTACGGCGGGCGCCATTCTGATGTGATACGAAAATGGAAATAAAGATGCCTTTAATGTTGAATGATAGTGGGAAGGGTGCAATAATCTGTTTAATTGCAGCTTCGAGAGGCTTTTTTTCCATTGATACAGAAACTTTGTAGCTTTGTATGTCATCATAAGTAAACAATACTTTATAACCTGTTGATTGTTCTATTTTCTTTAAAACAGAAGATAACGGTTCGTTTTGACAAGTTAGAGTTACAGTAGGATTTTTTTTCACCTGGTTCTGTGCAAAGATAAAGGTGGTAAATCCCATTACCAAGATTAAAAGCAGTAGTATCCTTTTGAACAAGGGATATCCACAAATGCTCATCGATTTCTCTTTTCTCATAAAATTAAGTGTTTAATAAATCATAAAACTACTTTAATTACGAGAAAAGCATCACTTTAGTCCCTCTTCTCTTTATTTTTTTTGCTTATGATTATGTTATTTTGGTTTTTCGATGCATTTAGATAGCCTAAGCTATTTAAATTATCGATGACTTCTTCAATGCCTGAGTTTCTGTTAACGATGAAGTGCAGGCGGTAAGACATTAAGGAAGGATTCTCTATTTCGATGTTTACATTATACCATCGTCCTAAATCAGATATTACATCAACCAGCGGTTGGTTATCGAAGTAGAGGAAACCATCTTTCCATTGAATATAATATTGCGTATCAACATTCTTTATCTTCACCGTATTATTAGAAAAAGATACGTCTTCGCCAGGTTTGAGTCGTACATCTTTATCGGCTACATTTACTAAAACTGAACCCTCTATGAGAGTAACATGGGGCTCCGTTTTCGAATAAGCTCTTACGTTGAATTCGGTACCAAGTGCACAAGTGTTCATCTTATCTGTCTGTACAATGAATGGTATTTTAGGGTTATGCGCAACCTTGAAATAAGCTTCACCTTCTAAACGAACAACACGAGTATTGCCGGTAAAGCGAGTAGGGAAGGTTAGTTTGCTGTCAGCGTTCATTACCACTTCTGTGCCGTCGTTCAAGGTGATGCGATAGTCTTTACCATAAGGAGTCGAGATGGTTCGGTTTTCGATAATTTGAGATGTTGCCTTAGTGAAATCAGCTTTTTGAGAACTGACAACAATGCCCGGTATCGGATCGTTAATATGACGAGTGATAGTGGTAGATTGATTATTGTCGTCACCTCTGCTCATCATGATTTCTTGAGCCTCTGACCTAGCTACGAAAAGGGTTACCGGACGGCTGTTCATATATTTTTCGTATCCATGGATACCTAAGAGAATGAGCAACATGGCTGCGACTCCCGAGATAGAGCCGAAGATGAAATAGCGGAGTTTGAAAGATTTTTTATCTGTATGTGGTGTATCATCAGTAGATGATTTCAGATGAGAACGGTTGCAAAACTTGTCCCATTCGGCATTGATGTTCGGTTGAGCATAGTGTCGACGAAGCATAGCCTGCTCACATTCACATTGCAGTTGGCTGTCCGACATAAATGTACTGTCGTCGTGAAGTTTCATACTATTATCATCCTCTGGCATAATCAACTTATTTATATTAATACGTTTAATATGGCAACTTAGTCATTGGTTTTTCTTATATTTAACATTGAAGTACTCTCGAATAGCACTTAAACCTTTCATAATGTTCTTTCGTACGCCACTTTCAGTAAGTTCGGTGACATCAGCAATTTCTTTATATTTCTTTTTGTTGAGATAATGTTCTTCCATCACAAATTTGACTTGAGGAGGCAATCCGTCGATAATTTTTAGAATTTGCTGGAACCGTTCTTCCATCTCGATCCAATCATCATCATTATTGTCAATTACCAGTTGCATGTACGCTTCTTCATTCGACAGTTCCACATTGGTATGTCGGATAGAATCGATGCAGAGATTATGAACATGCGAGAACATATAAGAAAGCATAGTATCTACTTTAATGCTATCTCTATTTTCCCATAGATAGCTAAAAGAATCGCTGACGATATCTTTGCAAGCTTCAGTGTTATTTATATAATGTAGAGCATAATAATACAGACGAGAATAGTTATCGTGGAAGAAGTTTTTGAAAACTTTTTCATCGATTGGGATTATCTCCAATGTATTATTCTTTTTCATCGATTTATTGTAGTATAGTCAAAATGAGCCTGCAAGTTACATCTTTTCTACGAATCAACCTAATGTTTCATTCAGAATTAAAACAACGCTGTTTATAGGCATTTATAGCATGTATAGAAGTGCGTATTGTGTTGTATTTTCGATTCTTAAATTAATTTTTGAATAATATACCTGATGAAGCTGAAGAATATTAATATTAGTTTCGGGAATTATTAACTTAATTTGTGAATTAAGTATTGTAAAAATGTCCAAATATAATGTAATTTTGTCCGCGTAAGTAATAGGAGGTTTCCTCTTTCTTGGTTTTATAGGTCCTTGATGGGACCTACTTTGTGTTGTGATATTTATTATTATTAAACGTTATGTCCTTTTATAACTGCTTAAGCACTTGGTTTTGTAAGCGGAAAGCGCTTCCGTATTGGTGTATCTTATTGATGGATTGTTTATTAATCTATCTTGCATCTGTCTTTATCTATTATTTGTATCACGATGCGGATAATACAATATATGTGATATTCCCTTTAAGTTATACCGTACTCTTTTATATGCTGTTCGATATACTTGGATTTAAAATCTTTCATACATACACTGGAATTTTAAGATATTCTTCTTTCAGAGACCTATTGAGACTGTCGTATGCTATGATTTCCGGATTTGCTATTATTGTTCTCGGACGTTCCTTCTTAAATTTTGACGCTTTCTTTTTACCTTTACGTATTCGGGAACTTTTCGCCATCACTGTTTTTTCTACTTTGCTGATGTGGCTTGAAAGGGTATTGATAAAACAACTCTATGAAATTTCTTTAGAGGATTCTTATGCCAAGAAAGTCTTTATCTTCGGAGTGAAGGAGGGGGGAATCGGATTAGCAAAGAATGTTAGGAATGAAAAGCCTACTCGTTTTGTAGTAGAAGGTTTTATATCGTATTTTGCAGATATTACCAACAAGACGCTGATGTGTAAGAAAATATATCCAATTGACGATCGTTTGCCAAAATTGATGGGGAAAAAAGGAGTCAGTGTGTTGCTCATCTCGCCTTTGAAGAATGATGATTATCGGAATGATTTAAAACTTCAAGGTTTGATGGCAGAGGCAGGTGTTCATGTTTATATGACATCTATGGCTAAAGAGTGGGATGGTAAGTCGGATTTGAACTTCGGTGAAATGAAGGAGGTGGATATAGAAGATTTGCTGCCGAGGAGTGAGATTATGGTGGATTTGAAAGTAATGAGAGAGCAGTTGACTGGCAGAAAGATTCTGATAACGGGTTCGGCTGGGAGTATCGGCAGCGAAATGGTTCGTCAGATAGCCTTGTTCAAGCCGAAGAAAATGATGTTGATTGATCAGGCTGAGACTCCTCAACATGATCTTCAATTGAGAATGGCCGAATCGTTCCCTGATATTGAGACAGAAACGGTGGTGGCGAGTGTTTGCAGTGCCATCCACATGGAGCAGATTTTCGATCAGTTCCGTCCTGATTACGTTTTTCATGCAGCTGCTTATAAGCATGTACCGATGATGGAGAATAATCCTGGAGAGAGTGTACACAATAATGTTTACGGCACTAAGATCGTTGCTGATTTGTCTGTGAAGTATGGAGTGAAAAGGTTTGTAATGATCTCAACGGATAAAGCCGTAAATCCTACGAATGTGATGGGCTGTTCCAAACGTATCTGTGAAATCTACGTACAGAGTTTAGATAAAGCAATAAAATTAGGTAAGGTGAAGGGTATCACTCAGTTCGTGACTACTCGCTTCGGTAATGTACTCGGCTCTAACGGCTCGGTAATACCTTTATTCCGCGAGCAGATAAAGAAAGGAGGCCCTGTAACGGTAACAGATCCGAATATCATTCGTTATTTCATGCTGATTCCTGAAGCATGTAAATTAGTTTTGGAAGCAGGAACGATGGGTAATGGCGGTGATATATTTGTATTCGACATGGGAAAGCCCGTGAAGATTGCTGAACTGGCAAAGCGAATGATTCAACTAAGCGATGCGAAGGACATAAAGATTGTATATACGGGTTTGCGTGAAGGAGAAAAACTCTATGAAGAGGTATTGAACGATAAAGAGAAGTCGATACCTACATTTCACCCGAAGATAATGATAGCTCGCGTGCGAGAATACAGTTACGCAGACGTATGCGACGAACTGGACCGATTGCTTGATATATGCAAAACGTACGATGATATGAACATCGTACGTATGATGAAATCTATCGTTCCCGAGTATAAGAGCAATAATTCTAAATATTCGGTTTTGGATTGATAGTTCTTCTTGTTGTATGTGTTCCCGACTATTGCTTCAGTCCTTGAAGCAGTACCATCTTGCTCACAGAAATAGAGAAACCTACAAAACCGGCACCGCCTTTCACATTCGAAGGAAACTTGATGGGGCCTGTGAGATCTTCGTCGTCACTGTAATTGTCGGAGTTGTATAGTTCGAGGGCCCGCAAGTAATAATATTCATTCTTGTTGATGCTTTCTATGGAGAACAGGGTACTGATGTCGTAATATACATTATCCTGAGGCTGTTCATAAAACCAGAGGTCATCATAGATGGTGAGCGTACATGGCTTATTAGCGAACATTTTGTCGCTAAATACACCATAATTGTTCTCGGTGTTATAAAGCGCCGGCAAGTAATCACTCATGTCGTTGTCGTTGTTTACGTTGCCGTCCATCAGTATAGGCTCGTCATCGTAGATAGAACGGAATTTTTCGATTTCCTTGGTGATGTTCCACTGACCTGAATAGGGATCGAAGATTCTTGTCCTGATATGATTGAAAACTTTCAGCCGATAGTAGTTTGATTCGTTTGTGCGGTCACTAAAAGATATTTTGAATTGCCAGATTTTCGTCATCAAGTCACCGTAATGTTTCTTCACTACGTGTGCCGTGTCTACTTTCTGTATCTCAGATAGAGGATAAGGGATAGATTCTTCCACGTATGCATGGTATTTTTTGTCGGAAGTGAGGGCATCAATACGAACTTTATCGCCCGCTTTGAATTTGGTATGAATATAATATCGGTTCGTGTGAATAAGCGAGTCTTTAGAATTCGCATTTTCGGTATAGTTGTAATTACTGACAGTTTCTTTCAGTACCCCGTTGACATGCACTTCCATTTGTGCATCGATAACATGAGATGCAAATTTCGAGCCCGTCATATCGAGGTAGATTAGGTTATTTGTAGAATCGGCATCGATGAAACCATTCATTACGAGTCGTTCGTCTTTTTCGTTCGGGTCAATGTAGATATCATGCTCACAAGCCGAGAATGACAGGATAGCGAGCATTGCAGTAAGGAAAATATATAGTTTTTGTTTCATTGTCGTCAGTAGTTAGAATGTAAGACTATAAGTTGCCGATGGTATAAACGGCAGCAGTGTATATTTAGTAATATGGATGCGCGTGTCGGGATGCAAGTAGTTGTCATCGTCGTTGCGGTAAAGAATAGTAGGATTCATGGCGTTGTATGCGTTGTATATACTGATGTTCCAGGTGCGCATAATGCCATGTTTGAGCTGTTTGCGGAAGTTGAGGCCCAGACTGAGCGTATGAGTGCAAGGCAAACGGTAGTTATTGCGGTGCGGTACATATTCCGTCTCTTGAGGGGTATTATAGCTGTCGGGTTCGAGCACTGTACTCTTCTTCAGAGCGAGTGTTGTGGCGCCTCCCGAATAGAACATCCAGGTAGCGTCGAGGTCGAAATGGCGATTGAACTTGTGATTATAAACGACGTTGATAGTATGCCGCCTGTCGTAGGTATAAGGAAAACGTTCTCCAGCATTAATGCCGCCTTCGCTGAACTTGCGGTCGCTTTTCGACAGCGTGTAAGTTATCCATCCAGTATCGTTGCCAACCTTTTTCTGAGCCATAAACTCTATGCCATAGGAACGCCCTTTTCCCATTTCAACCAGGTTATCCCAGTCGGACGAGAATCCAAGGAAACTGACACCATCTTTGTATTCCAGTACATGTCGCATCGATTTATAGTAAGCCTCGACTGATATCTCCCAATTCTTCAAACCAGTATAATATCCGCCTGCCGTATATTGATAGGCTTTCATAGGTTTCAGACGTTTGGTGACAGGTACCCATAAGTCGGTGGGCATCGCTATTGGCATAGAGGTAAGCAGATGTACATATTGCGTCATCTGAGTGAAAGCAGTTTTAAGAGCTACGTCGTTAGTAAGCTGGTAACGTAGTGAAATGCGAGGTTGCAAAGAGTAGTAACTCCGCTTCTGCACGAAGAAGGCAGATGCACCGAGTCCGATGTCGGTACGCAGCCGGTCGGTAATCTTCCAATTGTCTTCGGCATATATCGTTGCTTCATGAGCGCCGATGTCGTGTCCGGGAGTCTTGTAGATAGTATCTTGTTTAGTGGTGCCATTCTCTTTCTCCAAGATACGCGATCTATTCACTTCAGGACAGAAATCATGGTGGAGATATTCAACGCCGAACTTGATATTGTGAAAGGTGCTGGGATTATAATCGAAGTCCATTTGGAAGTTGGCATCTTTAATATTTGAGTTGTAGGTAGAGCTATACTCTGTTCTGGAGTTATTGCTGATGTCGTTGGTGTAGTTCAGCAGATGTACCTTGTAGTTATTGTAGGAAAGAGTTGTATTGCAGAACAGCTGGTCGTTGAAGATATGATTCCAGCGTAGGGTAGCGATGTTGTTGCCCCAGCGCATGTGAGTACCATATTTCTCCAGATACCTGTTGTCATTACTACCTAGATAAGTATCTTGATTCTTCTCGTTAATCACGTCGCTGCCCTTATAATAGCTGAGGTAGATACGGTCGTAGTCGGAAAAGCGATGGTTTATTTTAGCATTGAGGTCGTAGAAATAGAAAGAGAACTTGCTGGTGCCGGTTATGAAAGGTCGTGCCATTATATCGAGATAAGAACGCCGTGCAGAAATATTGAACGAAGTCTTTCCCTTGACAATAGGTCCCTCGAGATTGAAGCGGCTGCTGAGAAGACCGATACTGAAATTGCCGTGATAAGAGTGCATATCACCGTCTTTAGTGCGGACATCGATAACCGATGAAAGCCGTCCCCCATATCGCGCTGGGAAAGAACCCTTATAAAAGGTGACTTTCTTCATCGCCTCGGGAGTGAACACCGAGAAGAAGCCGAAGATATGGTCCACTTTGTAGACGGGGGCACCGTCGAGAAGAATGAGGTTCTCATCGGCATTGCCGCCACGAACATAAAGACCTGCCGAACCCGAGAAGCCCGACTGAACACCGGGAAGCAACTGGATAGTGCGCATCAGGTCGGTTTCTCCCAATAGAGCGGGAGTATGTTTTATCTGTTCGATAGGTACGTCGATAGCACCCATTCCCGTAGCTCCGACACCTGTCTCGTCTTTCTTTGCCAGTACGACAACCTCTTGCAGCAGATTTTCTCCCGACATGCGGACGTTCATCAACGTATCTTTGTCGAGTGTTATATCAAGCTTCTTACTGGTATATCCCAGATAAGAGAAACTCAGGTCAGTCTTCCCTTCAGGCAGCGTAATGCTGTAGTATCCATAGTAGTTTGTTGTCGTGCCCTGATGCTTGTCGATAGAGTAAATGTTGGCACCTATCAGTGTTTCAGATGACCCTTTGTCCATCACATATCCGCTAATAGTAAAGCGCCGCTTTTGAGGAGCGGGCTTAGGTTGATTGGTTTTGTTGTTGGCATTACTCTTCTTTCTCTGAAGGAAGATGTAACGGCCGTTGAATTTGCACGTGACGGGCTCATCGCTGAATACCCTGTCGAGAACCGTCTTCAACTGTTCGTTCTTCGCATTGATACTTATTTTGTGATGCAGGATGATGTCCTCGCCATAAACGAAGGTGCATCCCGTCTCTTTCTCCAGATATCTAGTAAATGCAGCCAGTGACTGGTTACTCACGTTTACGTTGATACGTCGTGCAGCCACGTCTTGTGCTTTGGCGACAGGAGTTAATACAATCACCAGACTTGCGATCACCGCGAGTCTGGTGATGAAATGGAAAATAGTTAGTTCTTTGTTTAGTTTCATTTGGAAATAATGTTAGTAGTATTAATAGTAATTTTGTTTTGAACAACATCAAAATCAAAATAGCCTGCGTCTCGAAGCACGGAGAGAATGGTATTCAAGTCCTCACCGTGGCAGAAACGCGCAGTAATTCGGAATCTTTGTAAGTCTTCGTTTGGAATAGTTATAGTAACGTTAAAGGCGTTGGAAAGCTGTTGTGCTATTTCTTCAACAGAAAGGTTATCGAATACGAACTCTCCATTGCGCCATGCAATATTATCGGAAACAGTCTCGCCGGTGTGGCGGGTGAGCAGCTTATTGCGCTTGCTGTAGACGGCCATGTCGCCGGGTTGCAGAACAGTTTGCTGCGAGAAACATGTTACAGCTACCGAACCTTCATAGAGGGTGGCAACCACGTCGCTGTTATTACGATAGGCGTTGACATTAAAATGAGTGCCCATTACCTTTACATTCATGGAAGGTGTTACAACAATAAAGGGATGCCGCTTGTCTTTGGTAACTTCGAAATAGGCTTCACCGTTCAGTTCCACTTTGCGTTCGCCTTTGGTAAATTTTTGAGGATAAGTAAGCGTCGTGTAGCGGTTCAATGTAACACTGGTACCATCGGGCAGAGATATTGTCTTTATACTTGCCTGAGTTAACTCCTGTTTCGTTGGAATGGCCGACTGACTCTTGTATAACCACCATGCAGGGATACAGAGAAGAATGATAACAGCTGCGGCGGCTATCAGTCGGCGTAAGATTAATCTCCGCCTCTGATGCGGAAACAATCTCTCCTCCAATATCGGATAGCTCGCTTTTGCTGAGTATATTCCTTGCGGTGTACGGGTAGATATCGCCAGCTTGTTGATTATCTTTTCAAGAAGTTCATCGTTCATCTTTGTTGTCTCTTTTAAGTGAAGACAGCAAAAGATGATTTATTCCCTATCCGTTTATGGTTAAAGAACGTTAATGATGATTTTAGGAAAAGTCGGTTTATTCGTGGACTTTAGAATCGGACGTACTATTGTTCTCGGTTTTTCCCAGTCGCCAACGCCCTTCTTCGTTAACGACGTATATCGTCGAATTTCTAGGCCCTATTTTACGAATGGCGGGTTGTGGCTGGCTGCACAGTTCTTTTATTCTCCGATAGGCCGTACTGTGTGTCATCCCTGCCAGATACTGAAACTCTTTCAACGTCATTGTCTCGTGACTTTCGAAAAAGGTATTCAGCAAGCTGTAAAGGGCTTCGTCGGTATAACTTTTCGAACAACTTCCGGAACCTAGCTTATAATGTATCGTCTGTCCTTCCAAGCCCTTTTTGAATTCCGCATCCGATTCGAAGTTGACGCCTCGAAGTTGGATGTCCTGGCTCTTGAACTTCTTCCGGTTATCAAATGAAGGAGTGTAGATGGAAGGAGAGAAATAGCCAATGCCTTTGATATGGATACGCTCACCTGCCGTAAGGTGTGTGATGAGATAGTCTTTAATGCCTTCGACGACTGCGCTCACATCCGATTTGGTAACTGTTGATGAATCGCAGAGATAGTCTTTCAGTTCATTGAATTCCTTGGTGACGGGGTTTGCCAAGCGGACGTGAAACTTTTTCTGACCGTTCTTCGTACTCGGACTTTCGTAGATGTTGTATTGAATGGTTCCCATATTGATTATTGTTTTTAGTTGTTACATTATTGATGTTTTACATGTGTGGTTTTACTAAATCACATCTGTGGTTTAATAAAATCACGGTTGTGAAATAACAAAATCACATGTGTAGAATAGTAAAATCACAAGTGTGATTTAGTAATTTTCCGACTGCAAATATACAACAATATAATGAATATTTTTCTATTTCATCTGCTGATTCTGCTATGGACTAAACTTCTTTTAATCATGTGGTTTAGGAGTGGGTGGAGAATCATAGTGGGAGTGGAGGCAGAATGTCAGGCAAGACGGTCGGATAGAAGTTTCTTCAGCAGGGAAAGTGCTTTTTGCAGTTGCGCATCGACAGTCTTCACGCTGATATTCATTTCTGAAGCAACTTGTTCGTAACTCTTCTTCTCTTCGCGGAGGCTGATGAAAACCTCACGACAGCGTTCCGGAAGTCTATCCAATGCTTTAACATAGAGGGCGAACAATTCCTCGCTGATAAGATTTTCCTCGGGTGATAAATCCATATCGCTCGATTCTGTAGTGTCATCAATACTGCTATTTGTAAATTTGCTCTCTTTAGAGAGAAAATTGAGTGAGGCATTCTTGACCAGCACAAAGCAGTAATCCTCGATGTTGTTTACGTTGAGGAGGGTATCGCGTTGATTCCAAAGATTCATGAAGACATCGAGAACGATCTCCTTCGACCACTCCTCACGTTTGGTGAAATAATAGGCAATGCGGAAAAGTCGGTCGTAAGTCATGTTATAGAAGTTACGGAAAGCAATTTGAGAATCACTTTCTTTCATCAGCCGCAACAATTTTCTTACTTCGGATTCAGTCATGATAAAGGGATATCGCAGTAATAATCGGACGCAAAGTTATATTTTTTTTGCCAAAAACAGGAATGAGGACGCATAATATCTAAAAATGCATTATTTTTGCGATAGGATAAAAATCGTTTTGTATCATTTATATGAGTCCAGTTGCGTTTGACAAGTGTCCTGACTTCGATAAAATCTTTATAGAATATTATAGTCAGCTTTGCGTATATTCTTTTCGATATCTTCATGATAAGCAAGCGGTCGAAGATATTGTTCAGGATGTCTTCTGTCATTTTATTGAGAAGTGGGCTACAATACGTAACAAGGAAGCTATACGAGGCTTCTTATTTCAATCTACGAAAAACGCCACCTTGGATTATTTAAAGAGTATGAATAATCATCAGGGTGATATCAATTACAATATCGACGAGGTGGATTTGAATAATTTCATCGATTGTTTTGTCTATAATCAGGCAGGTGATGATTATGATTATCAAGTACTCTCATCTGCTGTTGAATCAGTGATCAAGCAGATGCCTGAACGACAAAGAGAGGTTTTTCTGATGAGCCGTCGTGAAAAGTTGACTAATAAAGAAATCGCTACCCGATTAGATATCAGTATAAAGGCAGTTGAAAAACATATTACCAAATCTCTATCTGTGATTAGAAAAGAACTAAGAGATAATCGTTTGGTAACGTTACTCGTCATATTTGTCTTATCCATGAAATAAATTTTCTAACTATTCTATCTTTAGAGGTAGGGTAGTTTTATATGTAATCGTCTTGTTTATGATGAAAGAAGAAATTGAAAATATTATCAGTCAATTTTTGGAGGGAAATGCTAACCCTTCTGAAATAACAATGTTGTCTTCTTGGTTGAAAGAATCGGAAGAGAACAGACAAGATTTTCTATCGTATTATAAGGCTTGGGACTTATCGATGCGACTGGAATTCAATCCTCAGGTTGCCTTAACCACGATGCATAAACTTATTAAGGAACGTCATCTGGATGGTAAGATATATTCGGCAAAACCTTCGTATCGTCGGTACTTTATTTATGCTGCTTCGATAGCTGCGTGTGCTATTGTTGCCTTTAGTATCTATTTCTTCATCAATAATAGGGAGGCAACCGATATTCGCAGCATCGCCAACCGGTACACATTCGCTGTGGAAGATATGAAGCACAGCAGCGATATTCAGCTTTTTTTATCGAACGATAACTGCATGGCACTGAAAGAAAAGGTGGCAAATATCGTTTACAATACAGAGAACGTCAATATTGACGGTGACAAGACGATAGAGGTAAAAGGAAAACCTTATAATCAGCTGGTTGTGCCTTATGGCCATAAAAGTTTGCTAACGTTGGAAGACGGCAGTAAAATATGGATAAAGGCGGGTACTAAGCTGTTGTTCCCTACTCATTTTGCCAAACATAAAAACCGCGAGATTTATGTGGATGGGGAAATATATTTGGAAGTAGCTCATGATGCCGACGCTCCTTTTATTGTGAAGTCGAAGAATATAAATGTTAGAGTTACGGGTACTCAGTTTGATGTCATCGCTTATTCGGATGAAACGGTGGATAAGGTAATATTGGAAAAGGGCTCTGTGAATGTAAATCAAGCATTATCCGACAAGGACAATATGAAAAAACTACAGCCTGGGCAGATGTATTATTTGTCGGCCGACAAGGAGGAGTATGTTCAAGAAGTGGATGTGTCTAAGTATATTGCTTGGGTGAACGATTTCTACGACTGCAATGATGAGACACTCCAGCATGTGGCTAACGAACTTGAGAAATTTTATGGAAAACAAATCGAATGCTCTCCCTCAGTGGCTTCTTTGGAATGCTCCGGCAAACTGGATTTGCAGAAAGATTTAGGGCTTCTATTAAAAGATATTACTGAAGTGTTGGATATCCGATTTTATGAAAAACATGGAACTTATTATATCTCAAAATAAATTTGGTTTAACCTATAAAAAAGATAATTGCCTATGGGGACAGTATAATACGTCGTATAAAAAAACCGGATAATATGTCGCTATCATCCGGTATTGTTTAAGCCTTAAAACTAATCACAGTTTTTTAACCTAAGAATCTTCAAATATATGATAAAATCGATAAATAAAAAATCTAAAGACAATCATTTTGTAATAATTTTCAATTTATTTAAGTTCATACTTGTTTTTTTGCTTTTAAGTTCAAACTACAGCAATTGTATTGCTTCTGAAACAAGTCTAAAAGACAATGTTACACTGAACATAAAGAATCGTTCAATAAAGGACGTCTTTACAGAGATTGAGAAACAGACAGGGTATGTCTTCTTTTATTCGGCAGCTAATTTGAATGTCAATAAGAGAGTGAATATAAAAGTAAAGAATCAATCGCTTAACAAAGTGCTTGATGAATTGTTGAAGGGGACAGATTGTGTCTATTCTTATTCGGGTAGGCAAATTTTGATTAAACCGAAAAAGGAAGAACCTCAGATAAAAACGAAACCTTCGAAAAAACATCAGACTCAACGTATAGTGGGTACTGTCGTTGATGATGCTACGAATGAAACGCTCATCGGCGTTTCTATTCGTATAAAAGATACGGATAAGGGTATTATTACTGATGCAGATGGAAAGTTTGTATTGGACGGTGTCGCTACGAACTCTGAGCTGGAGGTATCGTATGTAGGGTATAAAACACAAACGCTACTTGTTGGCGATCTAGGAGTGTTGAATATAAAAATGATTTCTGCAAATGAGCAATTAGGAGAGGTTGTTGTAGTCGGAGCTGGTACGCAGAAGAAGATTTCTGTGACAGGAGCTATTACATCAGTGAAGGGCTCCGATCTTCGTTTTCCAAGTTCTTCATTAACAAATAATTTTGCAGGAAAGTTGGCAGGTGTTATAGCGACTACTACCAGTGGTGAGCCTGGATACGCGTCAGATTTTTATATTCGTGGTATTGGAACATTTGGTGGTCGTACAACTCCGTTAATATTATTAGATGGTGTTGAGATATCTGTCGGTGATTTAAACAATATACCTCCAGAAAATATTGAAAGCTTTTCCATATTAAAAGATGCATCGGCTACTGCAATTTACGGAGCACGTGGTGCTAATGGTGTTATGTTAGTTAATACAAAAAGTGGAATTGAAAATACTAAGGCCAAAATTAATGTTTCTTTTGAAAATTCTATTCAGTATCCTGTCAATCAAGTAAAATATGCCAATGGTGTCACATACATGCAAATGTATAATGAAGCTGTTCATGCACGAGGTGGTTCAGAATCACTTATTTATAGTGAATCGACAATCGAAAATACAAAAAACCATATTAATCCTTATGTGTTTCCAGATGTTAATTGGAACAAAGTGATTTTCAAAAATAACACAATGAACCAGCGGGCAAATATAAATGTTCAAGGTGGTGGTTCAAAAGTAACCTATTATATGAGTTTACAACTTAACCATGAAAATGGTTTATTGAATATACCAAAGCATTTTTCCTTGGATAATAATATTAATCAGTTCCATTATACCTTTCAGGACAATATTACATACAAATTGACACCTACTACAAATATAGGTCTAAGAATGAATACTCAAATTTACCATTATAAATCACCTCAACAATCTGTTTCTAACATATTTAATGAAGTCTATTTGAGTAATCCAATAATAATGCCTGTAACTTTACCTGCAGAAGAAGGTGATACGTATATCCGTTTTGGCTCTGCTCGTCAAGCGAATGGGAGTGCATTTGCTGTAAATCCCTATGCAGAGATGCTATCTACATTCAGAAATACGAAGGGAAATACTATTAATACTTCATTGAATATCGACCAAAAGCTAGATTTTGTGACAAAAGGATTGAGCTTAACAGCATTAGTTAATTTCAAAAGTTGGTCCCAAACATATTATGATCGTTCTATCACGCCTTATTTATATGGGGTTAAAAAAGATAATTGGTCTTCAGATGAACCGAATTTTTATGAAACTGAATTATTGCAAAGAGGCACTGATTATATAAATGAGTCTGACATTACACGTGATTCTGATCACACGTTCTATTTGGATGCACGTCTTAATTATAATCGCAGTTTTGGTAATCATACTGTATCAGGAATGTTAATGTATATGATGCGTGAATTTAATTCAAGTGTTTTACCAAATCGAAATCAAGGATTATCCGGACGTATTACATACGATTTTAAAAATAAATATCTAGCTGAATTTAATTTTGGATATAATGGGACTGAACGTTTGGCAAAGCATAATCGTTATGAATTTTTCCCTGCTATGTCTTTAGGATGGGTAATAAGTAATGAAGATTTTTGGAAATCTCTATCTAATTATATCGACTATTTTAAAGTAAGAGGCTCATATGGAATTGTAGGTAGTGACGAAACTGGTATATATGCCGGCGCATCACATTTTCTTTATATTAATTCAGTTGATTTATCTGGGGGCCATTCGTATTGGACTGGCGAAGGAACATATTCTCCAGGAGCTTCACCTGTCATAACAAATTTTGCCGTTTCGAATGCCCATTGGGAAAGAGTTAAAAAGTTAGATATAGGTATTGACATGCGCTTGTTTAATCAAATTGATATCGTATTTGATTATTTTTATGATAAACGTGATCGAATTTTGATGAAGAGACAATCTTTTCCAAATGTTACTGGGTATTATTCAAATCCATATAGCAGTATCGGAAAAGTTGATAACAAAGGTCTCGAGTTAAGTATCGAATGGAGAAAAGAAATAATAAAAGATTTATTTATTGATTGTAGAGGTAGTTTTACATATACTAAAAATAAATACGTCTATGTTGATGAGCCCAATTATCCATATGTATGGCAGACAAATACAGGAAAGCCGTTAAGTCATAAGGTCGGATATATTGCAGACGGATTGTTTACAAGTGAAGACGAGATATCTAAATGGCCTGATCAAACGGAGTTCGGTAGCTCTATTAAACCAGGAGATATAAAGTATCGTGATGTAAACGGAGATGGAAAAATAACGACCGATGATCAAGAAATGATATCACCATATGGGGATACACCACGTATTCAATATGGCGTAGGACTAAATCTTACATACAAGAAATTTGATTTTGGTGTATTTTTCACAGGTTCAGCTAATAGAAGTATCATGATTGATAATATTAAACCTTTTACGGATAGTGATCGTGATAGTAATTTAATGCAATTTGTAGCCGATAATCATTGGTCACTGGATAATCCGGATTCTAATGCTAAATGGCCTCGTTTGGGAATATATAATCAACAACTGTATAATAATCAACAGCCAAGTACATATTGGTTACGTTGCGGAAATTTCTTAAGATGGAAGACCATTGAATTAGGCTTTACTATCTCTCATTGTCGTATTTACTTCAGCGGTGATAATTTGGCCGTTTGGAGTCCATTCAAATACTGGGATCCTGAGTTGTCGTATAATACCTATCCATTACAACGTACATTAAATTTAGGTTTTCAATTTAATTTTTAAAAACAAATACGATGAAAACATATCACATTATTAATAATATAATTGTTGCAATAACATTGTGCTGTCTCATTTCTTGTGACTATTTGGATGTTGTTCCTACAGAGCAAGCCGATATTAAAGACATGATGACTAATGAACAATCAACTTTTAAGTATCTATACGGTTGTTATGGTTATATCCAAGCTATGAATGACCAAAAGATATTTCCTTTAAGCTATGAAACAATAGATTGTGGCGGAACAGATGAGACTGTTAGACCTGAAGTTTGGCAGAATCCAAGTTCCTTATATCAATGGAATAGTGTTTCTCCATCAAGCGGTCAAAGTAATGGCCTATGGAATTACACATATGAAGCAATTGGATATTGTAACCAATTTATAAAAGACATGAATGATTATAATCCGAAAATTGATGAAGCAACAAAGAAGAATTATTTAGCTGAAATAAAATTTTTGAAAGCATATTATCATTTTCGTGCCTTGGAACTATTCGGACCTATTCCTATTGTTGATACCTTTATTCCCGAAGATACACCTACTAGCCAAATGCCTGGTCGTTCTCATTTTGATTATTGTGTCGATTACATCGTTAATCTATTAGATTCGGCAGCTGATGTCCTTCCTGCAAAATATACTAATACTGATTATTATGGCCGTGCAACATCCGTCATAGCTAAGGCTTTAAAAGCTCGTGTCTTATTATATGCTGCCTCACCTTTATGGAATGGAAAATTTCCTTATCCTAATTGGAGAAATACAAATTATGAAACTCCCGGATATGGAAAAGATTTAGTCAATATGACGTACAGTAGAGAAAAGTGGGTAAGAGCACAAAAGGCTTGTCACGATGCTTTAACATATGCATTGGCAAATGGTTTTGAATTGTTTAATGCCGATGTTGCAGAAAATTTGCGTACATCACATGATATTCCTTTGCCAGAAATTCCAGGGATTGATTCAAGTACAGATGAAGGGAAAAATTTTCAAAAGTTAGTTATGATGTTTCGTTATCTAATTGTCTCCGGTCCTTCAGAAAATAATCGTGAAATACTATGGGGTGGATATTTTAGTGATACAAACATCGCAGGGTCTGTACCTCATCATGTTATTGTAACAAATGATGGTTCTGAAATGGGTATTTGGTCTGGCGTTTCACCTACACTTTATACAGTCGAGCATTTTTATACAAAAAGAGGAATAATCCCAGAAGAAGATGATACATTTTCTCCTGAATCCGATTGGTTTAAATCTGCAGGTCTTTCAAATACAGACATTATCAATTTGAATGTTAACCGTGAAGCACGTTTTTATGCATGGATTTCATTTGATGGAGATGAATACAGCCCAATTATAAAGAACTTTTCACCATTAGTAATGCAATTAAGAAATTCACAAGAGCAAGGCTATAATCCAGCTACGAATCGGAGAAATTTCTGCGTTACAGGTTTTTTAAATAAGAAATACGTTAATCCATATTCTTATATTACAAATTTAGGTAAAGATTATTGGGGTGGGAAACATTGCGATCCATTAATTCGTCTAGCTGAATTATACCTTGATTTAGCTGAATGTGATGCCACATTAGGCGGATCATATGAAGCTGAAGCATATGAATGCGTAAATAAAATAAGAGAGCGGGCTGGCCTTCCAGTATTAACCGCTGAAATAGTATCTTCATCAGGTAAATCTCTTGTCGACAATATACTTCAAGAACGTTTTGTGGAATATTATTTAGAAGGTCAACGCTATCATGATATTCATAGATATCTACAAGGAGAATCTAGAATGAATGCTAATAGTTATTACGGCTTGAATGCTTTGCAAATTGATCCATCATTTAGTCTGTTTAATACTCAAACGAGAGTCAATCAGTCGTTCCAATGGAACAATCGTATGTATTTATTACCTGTACCTGTAAAGGATGTTTATGCTAATCCTCAAATGGTCCAAGCTCCAGGTTATTAATTTAAAATAATATTGACATGAAAAATATTTTATATTTTATATTATCTTGCTTGATTATATTAGTAACTTCTTGCAATGATACGGATAAAGATTTATTTCCTGAAAATTATCATAAGGTATTATATTTTCGGAATGATGGGAAAGTCCGTTTATCGCTTAATACTACTCAGAATAATCCATCAGATTCAATTTTGGTCCTTAAAGCTGGTAGCGATCCTTCTTTAAAAGCTGATGTTAAAATAAAAGTACTTACTCAGTCTGAACTTGATGAAGTATATAGCCAAACTGAAGGTGTAAGTTATAAGTTAATCCCGGCAGATAGTTATAGCTTTACTAATGGACAAGAACTGACTTTTGATAGAAATGAACGCTCTAAAGTAGCTTATGTCACATTTGATCCTACTAAAATTTATTCATCCGTCAAAAATGATAAAAACTCAAAATATGTTTTGCCTATCCAATTAGTAAGTGATAACGACACAATTTTTAAAAACAAAGATAAAATACTATTTGTTATTGATGTACAATCTCCTACCATTTATATGACGACTAATGATACAACAACGGAAATGGTATATCAATCTTTAGATATTAATTTATCGGCGGAGTTAAGAAATTCTGAGATGAATGATTGGAATTTCACTTGTGGGTTAGATGCTAGTACTGCAGACGAAGCGCATGTTAATTCTTACAATCTTCTACAAGGTACGCACTATGAATTACTTCCTGCATCCTCTTATTCCATTGAGCCGTTTAACTTTACCAAAGGTATAAAGAACTCACAATCTGTTTTAAAAATAAATCGAAATAATTTGCAGAATGATCATGTCTATTTACTTCCTTTAAAATTGGCTCAATCTTCAATGGGTAATCAACTAGACATATCTGATTCTATTAAATACATAGTCTTGAAAAATCCGAAGTATGGACTTGGTGAAGCTGACAGAAGTACATGGAAAATTCTACTTTGTAATGCAGATAATGCTAGGAATGATGTAGGAGACAAATCAGATCCCGATGGGGCCCCTGCAATATTAGATAATAATCCAAACACATGGTGGGCATATCCTCATAGTAATAATTGGTTTACTGATTATGCAAATAACGATGATTATGATTATAATTTTAAAGATTATCATGCTTTTAAGGGTGATAGAGATAAAGATTATAATGGGGGAGAACAGATTTTTGTCATTGATATGCAGAAGTCGCGAGTCATCGCAGGTGTAGGTATAAATCAGAACCTTAGCTGTTGGGCAGCTTTAACAGATGCTGAATTTTATGTATCAGATGATCCGGCTTTCTTATTTACACCATACCAAAAGGGAGGTGATATAGGAGATTATAATAGAATTGCAAGGAACAATTGGTCCTATCTCATGGAGTTTGCTGATATTCCTACTTATACTGCTGAAACAAGTTGGAAAATTTTAAGCTCTAATGATTTGAATAATGGTGGAGCTAAAAAAGGACGCTTCCTGAAAATGAGAATACTAAAAGGTACGGCAGGAAGAGATGCTCACGGCGCATTTTTTGCTGAACTTCGTGTAATGCTTGTAAAATCTATTAATGGGGTTGCACAATAAACAAATTCAACAATGAGTTCTATTTCAATTAATGGAATAGAACTCATTGTCCATTTCGCAGAGCCAGATGAGACAAGACATAAATGCGGTTGGTATTCAAAAGAATTTAATGCGATGTGTGATACTATAGATTTTATATGTAGGACAAATTGTAAATGTAATTAAAAGTAATATGGATATGAAAGAGACTGCCATTGTATTTTCCTCAGATCATGGAGGTACTTTAAAAGGTCATGGGGGTATGACAATGTTAGAAATGCAAACTCCTCTTGTGGTCTATGGTGATAAGCTCCCTAAGAATTTTCACATGACTTATTCTGTTATGCGCTATAACACTGTGCCAACAATTATAGAATTACTCCTTCTTAAGGCTACTGATGCTTGGAGGGGAAAATCCGTATTACGTCAAATTAAATAATAATTATATCAATAGATTAAGATGAGAAAATTTGTTTTTGTGATTTCATGCTTGATGTCCTTTTTTGTTTCATGTTCTAGTGGAAATGATAATAATGAAAATAACAAACCAGATGTAGCTAAAAAAGATACACTCTTGATTTTCAGTGATGAGTTCAATACAAATGGTCATCCTGATGTAAATAAATGGTCATTATGTGAAAAGGGAACATCAGAATGGAACAATGAATTTTCTCAAAGCTACGATCAGGCTTATGTGAGAGATGGGAATTTGGTGCTGATTGGTGATAAGATTGGTGGCGTATATAAATCAGGAGGCATCTCGTCTATCAATAAATTTGCATTTACGTTTGGCAAAATTGATATTAAGGCTAGAATCTTAAATCATCCTGACGGAAACTTTCCTGCTATATGGCTATATCCGATTAAAAATCAATATGAAGGATATCCACAAGGAGGAGAAATCGACATTATGGAACATCGCAATCAAGATGCTTATGTTTCTCATACCGTTCATACTAATTATACATTAACATTAGGTCATAATACAGAACCTTCTAATACTGCAAATGTTACTTGTAATTATTCTGAATACAACATTTATACTATGATATGGACAACAAAAAGTTTGATCTTTAAAATCAATGGGAAAACGACCTTTGTATATCCGAATTTAGGGTTAAGTAATGAATCTACGGTTATGCAATGGCCTTTCACTTCTAATTCAGCATTCTTCATTATTATGAATATGGCTTTAGTTGATAATAACATTGACGATGCTCATCTTCCAGCAGAAATGGATGTCGATTATGTAAGAGTCTATAGTATTAAATAAGTATTTGTAAGCTAATTGAGACAGGGGGTGATCAAGACATTCTTATTTCGAATATCTTTTAATAAAGGTAATTCTATTTACAGCACAAGTACTTTAAAAAAACATATCCACTATTGAATTAATACTATGAAAAGGTTAGCATATGCATTAGATTAATTATCAACCTAATCATATTTAGCGGATGTCAAATTTCTAATAGAAATTTAAAATATCATGGAAAGAGAACTTTTCAAGTAAAGAACTTAATAAGGATATTTGGACTAAAATTCCTCGAGGTCATTCCAATTGGGAGCGTTATATGTCTGATTTTGATTCTTGTTATACTATAAGACATGGAAAACTAATATTAAAAATACTGCCTAATAATTATTTGCATAATAATACAGCGAAATATCTTACAGGTGGGATGTATACTTTTAATAAGCAATTAGAGAAGGGAAAAGTTATAAGGGATTTCAAGCTAAAAAGCCTGGTGTGGTATTGTGTGATCATGCTGATCTTATTCTTCGTGCTGCAAGACTAGACTTTAAAGGAGTCGATAAACTTAATTACAACCATTTCGAAATAGTATTTTAGATGACTCCGCAAGTTCACTTTATCGACTCACGCATCGATTGAATTTCGCGGCCAGAGTATATTGTAAGCCCGTTTTTTGCACCTTCATTTGTCAATATATATAACTTCGCAGAGATAATGTTTTAATTTCCAACGACTTCATGCGTATACCCCTAGTGACAAAAGTCGATTAGAAAATAGATTTCAAATATTCAAGATATAGTCGGTTAAGTTCTCCTCATGGTCAAGATCCATTTTCTTACGTAAGCGGAAACGTTTTATTTCAACACTTTGCGGTGAGATGTTAAGCATTGGAGCTATCTCTTTCGATGAGAGATTCAGCCGAAGATATACACATAATTTCAGATCGTTGGGGGTTAGCATAGGATGCAGCTCCTTCATCTTTTTCAAGAAGTCTCGATCTATATTATTAAAAGCATCTTGGAATAAATCCCATCCTCCATTCTTATCTATGTTCTCATCGATAATCTTCAATACAGAATTGATTCCTACCCTATCTGAATGTTGCTGAAGTTTTAATTTAATGGAATTGAGAAGTTCGTCCTTCTTTATCACAGCCATTGTCGTTGTTACCAAATCCCGATTTATCGATTCGATTTCGTTGATTAAAGCCTTCTACCTTATTGCGATAATGCCATCCATTACCCAACTTCTCCAAGACATTCAGTCCTTCATAATTTCCTTGCAGCAACAAATTGGGATGATTATCAATTCGTTTGATATCCCAAGTTCCCTGCTTTTGGCAAATCAAATTCGCTTTATCGCCATCAATAATAAATGTTCCCGAGTTATGCCCACAGAACAAAGTATTATCAATAACCTTCAGCATCCACACTTGTCCTTTAGTTCCTTTTACGAACTTAAATTCACCATTGCTATTTAATGTTCTATAGAATAGTCCTTGGTTAGTACCTAAATATATATATCCTTTATAGTAGGCTGTCGTATAAACACTCCCAAAATTTCCGTTCGCATCATAAAGGACACGGAACGGCGAAGTGTAATTCAACACACTCACTCCATTATCAAGTCCTAACCATATATTCTGATCGGCATCTTCAAACATAGACAATACCGTATTGTTTTGTAATCCATCTCTTCTATCAATATGCTTGATAACTGTCCCATCGGGAGATAAGAAATAAATGCCGTCACCGATTGTTCCTAATACGAAGTTCCCGTTTTGTAACTGCATACTACTATAAACACTGAGTGAATTGATGACAGGCATACTCTTTGTTTTCCATTGAGAAACTACGCCACTATCAAAAATAAAGAACCCGTTATCTTTAGTTTCTATCAATAACCTATTTCCAAAAGGGAAGATATTGATAATGATATTGTTCTTAAAAATAGGATTGTTAGAGACCAGCAATGGCTTTCCATTCTCCAACCGAAAAACTCCTTCATCCATCTCCTGAAAATAAAGCTGGTTGCGCACAGCAAACATTTTAGGCAAGATAGACTTGGAGTTAACTATTAAAAAACTGTTTTGGATCGTATCATAAATATATATTCGATGCAAGGATTGAAACAAAGCCCACCGCTGATAACAAATGATATTCCAGAACTGTTCATCTTCCAATATCTTATTTTTTATTTTGTTACTCAACGAAGTGTATTTCATATTCAAGAACGAATCTCGCTCCCAATATCCAAATTCCATATAGCACCCGGAATATACTCTGTCACCCTTCGCATAGACGGAACGCATTATAGTATGATTTGATGAAGGGTATAGCTTCCAATTCGCTCCATTAAATTCTAATAATCCTTTGTTGTTGGCAATATAAATTATACTCTTATCCGACTGGCAGATATCCCAATTTTGGGTTTCAGCATGATATGCATCAGGAGTATAACTGCTAATAGGACACAGTTCTTGACCGTGTATATAGAGTGAAGTAAAAAAAGTACAAAATACTATTAAAAATTTAGTATAATTCATATCGTTCATTTTTGGATAATAATGACCTCATTAGATTTATTAGGAAAGGATTTTCGCTGTTTCTGACAAAAATAACAAAATAATATAATCTAGATTCATAAAATATATTTTTTCATTACCAATACATATAAAAATCACCTGGTAAGTTAAACGTCTTGTCGACATTTGCTTACCAGGCGTCTCAAAGAATAACTAAATTCAGCTATTGCTCTTTATATACTCTCACATAATCTACATACATCGTTTGAGGGAAAGGAGTATAATCGTTAGGATAACCTAGGAAATTTCCTCCGACAGCTACATTGAGAAGGATAAAGAACGGATGATCGTAAACCCATTTACCGGTTACATCAGTTGGAGTGATACGCTTGTATAAGGTATTATCCACATAAAAGTCAATACAACCCGCCGACCACTCAACAGCATAAATGTGATAGTCTGTATCGAACCGTCCGTTTTCCAATCCAAAACTTGATGTAATAGCATTCCCTCCTGAATAGCCAGGCCCATGAACTGTTCCATGAACAATATTAGGTTCTTGGCCCTTGCCTTCCATTATATCGATTTCACCACACTGAGGCCAGCCGTCGGAATCCTTATTGTTACCCAACATCCAAAAAGCAGGCCAGAGACCAGGGCCGTAAGGCAACTTAATGCGTGCCTCAAAGCGGCCATAAGCTTGTTCGAATAGACCTTGTGTCTTAATACGGGCAGAAGTATAAGAGGTACCGCTTTTTATCGCTGTAATTTTCAGAGCACCGTCTTCTACGATGATATTATTCGAACTGTTTGTATAGCTTTCCAACTCATCATTTCCCCACCCATTGTTATCGGGTCCGGTTCCAATATCGTAACTCCATTTAGTAGCATCGGGTGCACCGGGAGCATTAAACTCATCTTGCCATACTAATTTCCAATCACGTTTTTCTATCTCGTCTGTGCTACTACAGCTCCAAAGTGTAAGCAATAACATGGAAAGAAGGAAGATTGGACTAATTGATATTAATTTATATGTTTTCATTTCTGTCATTATTTTAGAATTGATTTTCATTAATCTCCAATTTTAATAGAAATACAGGTTATCCAAATAGACATTCCCCTTACCAATAAGTCCATTATCCAAATCTTGGATTTTGAACTGGAATACATTAGTCAGATCAACCACGCTTGCAAAGAAAGACAATGGTATATCAACACTTGTCCAATTGGTCTTAGATGGTACTGTAAGAGAATAGCCAATCTCCTTCCCCGGACTAATCAAAAAGATTTTCAATGAGGTAGCACTAGCCGTATAATAATCGACATGCAGATATGTTTTCTTAGAAACATCGATATTCGTAAATTGTGTTCCCTGATAAGTAAGGCCACTATAGAGCAATGTCTTGTTGCCAGCTATCAGAGGATATGAAACGACTGTAGATTGTCCCCAGTTCGGGAAGAAATCGGTACCTTCGATATTAGTATAGGCATCGCTGAATATGGATATGACATCGGAAGCTTTTTGTGTAGGCGTAGGAGCAGCAACTGTTGGAACTTCGGGCATTCTCCAGAAATAGATGTTATCAGCATAGAAACTAGTAAGTGCACTTCCTCCATTTTCATAGACAAGCTGTCCGATATGAGCTTTTGTGGAAAGCCCTTTTAATGAAACGTCCAAACTATTCCATGCATTGGGCGTAAGATTACTGAACGTTTGTACCGTTGTGGCATCGTCACCACCGTCATAAGTGACATTAGCTCCAAAGTCGCGTATTGTAATCTGCATCTTTCCTGTAGTTATTCAAAGTATGAGACAAATAACCTTGTTCCCGAACAGTATCATAAGGTTCTTTATCTGAGAGATAGTGGAGAATCTGAATTAGTGTTGAATACAACACAGATTACTTACCAGGATTCTATTGCTATCATCAAATCGGGAAGTGATCCCTCATTGTCTGCTAATGTTACATTGGAAGTACGGAGTCAGGCTTTCCTCGATTCAGCTTATAATATTTCCGGTAAAAATTATAAGGTGCTCCCACAAGATGTATATAAATTTAATGGAAGTTCTGAAGTGGATTTCAATAAGAATGAGAAAGGAAAATGGGGTGTACTTACAATAAATGCCAAACAATTATTTAATATATACAGCAAAATCCTACTGTACAATTTGTGCTGCCTATACAATTAAATAGTCAAAGAGATTCTATTTATCTATATAAGAGCTCTATGCTTGTTAAAGTGAATGTCAAAGAACCTACTGTAGAAATTGGATCTTCACAAATAGAGGATAATATGATTTATAAGTCGTTGGATGTTAAAGTTAATGCTGCAATGAGCAATATTGAGAAAAATCAATGGGACTTTGATTGTTCGCTAGTTACTTTAAGTGATTCGGAGACTTCTTCTTTAGTGAATGATTATAATGTAAAGAATGGTACAAATTATGAAATTCTTCCTAGTGGATCGTTTTCTATGACTGCTTTTAATTTTAAGAAGGATGTCAATGAGTCTCAGTCGACAGTCACTGTCAAGCGTGATAAATTAGTAAATGACCATTCGTATTTACTACCTTTAAGGTTGGCGAGCGGAAAATCTGTCGTTGACGGATTAGCTATCTCGAATGATATCGTTTATTTAATTATTCATAATCCTAAATATGGTTATGTGATACCTGATCGTAGCAATTGGAAGATATTATTCTGTAATGAGGATAATAAATTCGGCGGTGCTACAGGTGCTGATGGGGCAGGTGCACCAGCAATGATTGATAATGACATAAACACGTATTGGATGTATGCTCGTGCTAATGATTATGCGTGGGAAAGTTATTTTAATGGCGATGACTATGATTATAACTTTAAAGACTATCATGCATTCTTTGGTGATAGGTGGTATGGTGACGGTCATGGAGGAAAACAAGTGATAGTCATAGATATGAAAGAATCGAGTCATATTATGGGCATCGGAATTATTCAGCGGCAAGATGCTGATTGCTATTTGGTAAATGCTTCGTTTGCTGTATCTGATGATAAAGAATTTAAATTCTTGCCTCAGAAAAGTGGAGGAACAGCATCTGATTATAATGATGTGGCATTAAATAATTGGACACTTGTCTTTACATGGAATGGTATTCCACAACAAAAAGGAATAAGTTGGAAAGTTATTAATACCGATGAGTTACAGAATCATGGAATGAAGGGACGTTTCTTGAAAGTTATGCCGTTACTTGGTTCATGGGGCGGATCTTATCATGGTTCTTGTATAGCTGAAATTAAAGTAATGCAATTATTGGCTATTGACGGAGTAGCTATTTAGTATTATACTTTGTGTTTTTCTATCTTTTATGGAATCGGTCACTAGTGGATATTATATCCTCTGGCGACCGATTAACTTCTGTCGTGCTCCTTGGCAATTCTTATTTCTCATTATTAAGTGTTGATTTTTGAAATAGTATTTGTATTTTTGTTGTGACGTTGACATTAATCAAATAAATCATAATAACATGAGGAAAGTATTATTTATTTCTGTGTTGTGCTTTTTCAGTCTCAGTGTTGGTGCTCAACAAAAGATGAGTATCTGGCCGAATGATGTACCTGGTGCTGTGAAGCCGAGACAGAATCCTGTGGTGGATCTGAAGTCGGAAAAAGGAGTTATTTACGTGAGAGACGTGACGAATCCGACACTTGAAGTATATATGCCATCAAGACCAAACAATATGGCAGTCGTGGTATGCCCGGGCGGTGCTTATCAGTTCTTGGCTTACGACAAAGAGGGCATTGAGATTGCTAAATGGTTGGCTAAGCAAGGCTTTACGGCTTATGTTTTGTCTTATCGGGTTCCTAACCAACGAATGGGTGCTTTACAGGATGTACAGCGTTCAATCCGTATGGTACGAGAGAGCAACAAAGCGATTACGAAAGTTGGAGTAATCGGATTCTCGGCAGGTGGAAGTCTTTCCGCTCGTGCAGCTACCCGTTTTAATGAAAAAACTTATGCTGCAGTGGACGCTGCCGACCAATTAAGTTGCCGTCCAGACTTTGCTATGCTGATTTACCCTGCTTATCTGGATGAAGGAACTAACTTTGCATTGACTCCCGAGCTGACTATGTCGAAGGATGTTCCTCCTATATTTATCTTCGCTACTGAAGATGATCCTTATTCAAATAGTGCATTGGTGATGGCACAGGCATTAAGATATAACAAGACTCCTGTCGAATTTCACTTCACAGCGGTAGGAGGACATGGCTATGGTCTGCGCGCTGGAGCAGGAAAGGTTTGGCCTAAGTACGCTGAGAAATGGTTGAAAGAGACTGTTATAAAATGATTATTGTAGTTCAAAAATAGAAAGATGAAAAGAGTTATAAATGTATCTTGTTTATTGACATTGGTTCTGTTCTTGCAGGGATTTGGTCTCGTGCAAGCTACCAATGAAGACCAGATATTTCAGACAAAACCTTATTTGCAGTCGCCTATGAATAATGGCATCACTGTGATGTGGACAACAAAAGTTCCTACATACAGCTGGGTAGAGTATGGTGTGGATAAAAGTCATTTACAGAAACAACAACTTGTAGTGAATGGCATTGTAGCCGCTTATAATAAGATTCACAAGTTCCGTTTGGAGAATTTGATACCGGGCAAACGTTATTACTATCGGGTATGCTCGCGTGAGATAAAAGATTACCATGCTTATAGCAAAAGTTTTGGTGAAACTGCTGTTTCGGAAGTTTATTCGTTTGTTTTGCCAAGTGCCAATACGAAGAATTTCACAGCTATTATTTTTAATGACCTACATGACAACACAACTATTATCGATAAAGTTACTGATATAGCGAAAAATATTCCTCATGATTTGACTATCTTCAATGGCGACTGTATGGCTGATGTTCATGATGCTGACCAGGGTATTAAACTTATCTCATATATGAATGACAGAGTGCATGCTTCGAATACACCGGTAATGTATATTCGTGGTAACCATGAAACGCGCGATATCTTTGCTTTGTTGATGCCGCAATATATCGATTATGTAGGGGGCAAGACTTATGGTGCTTTCAATTGGGGCGATACGCGCTTTGTAGTGTATGATTGTGGCGAAGACAAACCCGATACGACATACGTGTATTACAATCTGAACGACTTTTCGAAAATGCGTAACGATGAGAAGACTTTCTTGACGAAGGAGGTTGCATCTAAGGCATTTAAGATGGCTTCAAAAAGAGTGTTGATAGGACATGTTCCTTTGTTCGGGAGTGCGGATGATTATCATCCTTGTCGGGAGTTATGGAATCCTATCATCAAACATGCTCCTTTTAATATTTCTATCAATGCGCATGTACATAGTTTTGAATATCTTCCTAGAGATGCTTTCCATAGTTTCCCCGTAGTGATAGGAGGAGGACCGTCGACAAATATTAAATCGAACGGTGCTGCAACGGTGATGGTATTACAGAAAACGGGTGCGAAGATGACATTGAAAGTTATTCGCATCGATGGTAAAGAAATATTGAACCTCGACTTATAAATCGGAAATCAATTGTCTTAATTTTGTCTCCTGCATCTTCAGGTTGTATTCGAAGTTAATTAACCGTGTAGAAGACTGTGCATAACTCTCTTGAGCCTGATGAACCTCAAGAGAGTTTGTTTGTCCTAACTTGAGACGTTGCAGGCAGATTTCCAAATTTTCTTTTGCCAGGAGATTATTCTGCTTTTCTATGCTGAGTAACTGCTGCTGACTTTCATAATCGTTGTATTCGTTTTGAAGTGCCGTATTGATTTGTTGGCGTGTATTGGCGAGATTAATCTGCGCTATGAGGAGTTGTGTCTTAGCGACAGAAGTCTTTCGCTTGGTTTCTCCGGCATCGTATAATGGAATAGTTAGTGCACCGCCGACAAACATTCCTGCGGTGTTATTGTGTTTTGTGTTTCCTTCCGAGTAATAATTATGTGAGAGTGATAGTTCGCTCTGTAGTTTAAGAATGGGAGATAGTCCTTTTTGTGCTTCTTTGACGGAAAGGTTGGCCACATCGATTTGTTTCTTCAAAGCTTGTAAGTTGGTGTTTGAAGATTCTATTCGTGACTCCATATCGGCACGGTTAGGAATAGCTCGGAAAGGTATTGAATCGGACACGGAATAAGTAACTGTAGACTCTTGGGCAAGAAGAGTACTAAGTGCTTTTTCGGCTCTGCTGATAACATATTGCTGATTAATGGCGTTCTCTTTGGCAACATTCAAGTCGACTTGAGCTTGCAGCAGTTCAGTCTTTGCCAATGTACCTGCATTGAATCCTGTTTGTGCAATAAGAACGCGTTGTTGGTTATATCTTATCACCTCATTGATAGATTGCAGTTGCTGCTTCTGGCAAACTATGTCGAAATAGGCAGATACAACATCATAAATTACTCCCAGCACTTGGGCGTTGAATTGCAGTTCGCCTAAAGCTTGTATCTCATTTAATTTATTTTTGGTAACGAACATTCTGCCTCCATCATAGAGCGTCCATGATAATAGCGCATTTGCGCCAAGGTCAATATTCGACTGTGCAGAGTATTTATTGACTGTACCATTGGAGAGCTTCTGGTTAATACGATTGAGAGCATAACTTCCATTCCCGTTCAGGCTGACAGTAGGCAACATACCCGCATTACCTTTGGTGTTATTAATCTTGTCGATGTTAGCCTCATTGCGAGCTACTTGAATATCGAAGTTATGTTTTAAAGCCATGTCGATAGCTTGATCGATAGTGATTCTCTGCTGAGCATGGAGCAAGAGGGGCAGTATCAGTATGACAAGAAAATAGATTCTTTTCATTGCTTCGTTTTGTTTTTACTTGATAAGACCATGTATGTAACCGGTATGACAACTAACGTAAGGATAAGTGAGAAGAGTAAACCTCCCACAACGACAGTTCCTAATGGTGCACGACTTTGAGCACCTGAACCTAATGACAGAGCGATAGGCAGACAACCGAAGAACGTAGCTAGTGAAGTCATGAGAATGGGGCGGAATCGGGCTGCTGCAGCTTCGAAGGCAGCAACGCGACGATTATATCCCAACTTTCGCTTTTGATTAGCAAATTCAACTATCAAGATACCGTTTTTAGTAACTATTCCTATCAGCATGATCATACCAATCTCTGAGAAAATGTTTATCGTTTGACCGCATAACCACAAAGATAACATGGCACCGGCAATAGCCATAGGTACTGTGAGCATGATAATGAATGGATCTCGAAAACTTTCAAATTGAGCAGCGAGGATGAGGTAAATCAATAGCAGAGCAAGTATCAATGCAAAAGAAATATTAGAACTGCTTTCGGCAAAGTCGCGTGAAGAACCAGAAAGGTCGGTATTGAACGATTCATCCAATAATTTGGATGCTATATTTTTCATCTCGGAAACACCTTCGCCTAACGTCTTTCCCTTTGCAAGATTAGCCGATACAGTTGCCGATTTGTAGCGGTTATAATGATAGATGATAGGTGGATTACTATCTTCCTTTGTATTTACAAGGTTGTCGAGTTGTATCATCTTGCCCGTGTTGGAACGGACATATAACGAAGTTATGTCGACAGGTTCACTACGATCTTCCTTATCCACTTGCCCAACGATATAATACTGCTTGTTGTTCTTTAGGAAGTAACCGTAGCGAGAACCACTGTATGCCAATGAAAGGGTATTGGAGATATCTTGTATGCTTACCCCCAAACTGTTTGCTTTCAGACGATCAATGGAAATATTTATCTCGGGTTTGTTGAATTTCAAATCTACATCGACATTGCTGAATACAGGACTATTCTGTGCTTGGTCGAGGAATTCAGGCAATATTTTGCGCAGCCTTTCGAAATCAAGATTCTGAATAACAAATTGTACTGGTAATCCGCGGGAGGTGAAAGTTGCGATGGTAGGTTCCTGACTTGGTATAATCTTAGCGTCAGGAATAGTGCCATAAATCTTAGTGAGCTTGTCCATTATCTTCTGCTGAGACAACTTACGCTTGGAAGGATCCTTAAGAAAGGTGGTGACATTACCTGTGTTAGCGCTAGAATTCATGCCGCCTCCATAACGAGCAAGTACACCTTTTACTCCAGTGATAGAATCCATATTGATTTGTGCCACTTTGTCGATGAGCTGTTTATTATATAAGTATTCCGTACCTTCAGGGGCTGTGATACTGGTTCGCAAATAGCTATGATCTTCCATTGGGGCAAGTTCAGACTTTAGAGCACATGATAGTGAGAAGATTAGGATAAGGCAGAAGCCAACGATGGCGAATGCTATCCATTTATTATAAATAAAATAAGCGAGTATCTTTTTGTATCCTTTCTCCATGCTCTCGAAGAAAGGTTCGCTTTTCTCATAAAAGCGAGAATGATGAGAAGCTGACCCGCCAAGAAATACATTGAGAACTGGTGTCAGCGTAAGTGAAACGAGGGCAGATATGAGGACAGCACTTGCTACAACAATACCGAATTCGCGGAATAACCGTCCCGTGAAACCTTGTAGGAATATAACGGGAATGAAAACAATGGCAAGTGTAAGCGAGGTAGATATAACGGCGAAAAAGATTTCACGTGTTCCTTCGAAGGCTGCTTTCCATTTATCCATGCCGTGCTCTATCCTTTTGAAGATGTTCTCTGTGACCACAATACCGTCGTCTACTACTAGGCCCGTAGCCAATACAATTCCCAATAATGTAAGCACGTTGATGGAAAAGCCGAAGATGTACATGATAAAGAAGGTCCCTATGAGAGAGACAGGAATATCGAGTAAAGGACGAATTGCTATGATCCAATTTCTGAAAAATAAGAAAATAATGAGGATGACGAGGAAGATGGCAATCATAAGGGTTTCGACAACATCGTGAACAGATTGTTGTACAAAGATAGATTTGTCTCTTGATACTTCTAACTCCAATCCTTTAGGCATCGTCTTCTTGATTTGACTAAGACGTTTGTTGAATTCTTTGGCTATTTGAATGTCGTTTGCTCCTGGGAGAGGTATGAGATTAAGAGTCACTCCTGTAATGCCATTTACTGTTGAACCGGATTCATCGTTCTGTGCACCCAACGAAGCCTCACCGATATCGCTGAAACGTACTACTTGATTATCGGTTTGTTTGATGATAAGATTGTTGAAGTCTTCTTCTGTCGTGAGCCGTCCTCTAGTCTTTAGAAGCAGTTCCGTAGCTCCTCCGCGGATTTTACCGGCAGGCATCTCAACGTTTTCTTTACTTAGAGCAGCGCTGACATCAGAAGCTGTAATATCATATGCCGCCATCTTCTCGGGCTTTAGCCAAAGCCGCATCGCGGGTTTTTGCTGTCCCCAAATAGATACGGAGCTTACTCCTGGAATAGTTTGTAATTTCTCTTGAAGCACATTTTCTGCATAGTCGCTTAACTCTATGGCGCTCATGCGACTGCTTGTCGCAGTAAGCATAATAATCGGATCGGCATCTGCATCCGCTTTAGTAACTGTAGGCTGAGAATCTATGTCGTGTGGCAGCATGCGAGTCGCTTGAGAAACTTTGTCACGAACATCGTTCGCTGCTTTTTCCAGGTCTGTTCCCAAATTAAATTCTACTCGAATGTTGCTGGTACCGATAGCCGATTGTGAGGAAATGGATTTTACTCCCTCTATGCCGTTGATTGATTTTTCCAAAGGTTCGGTAATTTGGGATTCTATGATTTCCGAATTTGCGCCAGGATAAGATGTTTGAACAGTAATGACCGGCGGATCGATAGCAGGATAAAGACGTACTCCCAAGAAATTGAAACCGACGACTCCCATTAGAATAATAATCAAGCTCAATACGACCGCGGCAACGGGTCTTTTCAATGCAATATCAGAGACTAGCATAATTTGTTATTTTTACTTGACGACACTAGAATAGGATATTTTGTCACCTTCTTTAAGGAAAAGAATACCCGTAGTCATGATTGTATCACCCGCTTCTAGTCCTTCAGTTACCTCAACCTTTGAAGATTTACGGATACCTGTCTTGATATTTACGAAATGAGCTTTTCCATTCTGGGCAATGACGACTTGCTTTTTCTCTTCTTCAGGAATGATAGCTTGAGAAGGAATCATCAAGGCTCTCGTATTCTCAGATAAACGGAGATTGACATTAGCGAAAGCACCGGGTATAAGTTCTTTGGATATCTTGGATATGACAGCCCGTACTCTCAGGTTTCGTGTATCATTCTCGATGCCTTGTTCAGTTGCTATCACTTTGGCATAAAAAGTCTTGTCGCTGTTTGCCATCGTGAAACTGATCTGCATACCGATGCTGATGATAGAACTGTATTTTTCGGGGACGAAAAAGTCAAGTTTGATACGTTGGTTAGTGCGGATGGTAGCCAATAGAGTAGAGGTGTTGACAACAGCCCCGACACTGACATTTCTCAGTCCGATAGTGCCGTCGAAAGGTGCCCTTACTTCTGTCTTACGGATAAGTGCCTTCTCTTCGGCGATATCAGCAGAGATAGAATTAATTTGAAGAAGCGTCTGTTCGTATTCGTTCTGACTGATGCCGTTCACTTTGATCAGTTCGGTTTGACGTTTGTATATACGCTTTTGAATGGCTAGCTGCGACTTCATCTTCATGAGCGCTGCCTGTAAATCGGCATCGTATAATTTGACGAGGAGCGTACCTTTTCTTACAAATCTACCTTCAGGCAGATTGACCATGGTTATTCTGCCCGACACTTCATTCTTTAGTTCTACTTCGTCGTAGGCAGCTAAAGAACCCGTTACGATGATATCAGAAGATACATCTGAAGGCGAAAGGATACATGCATCTACTTTCTTCTGAACCTTTTCCTTATGTTCGTGTTTCTTGTCTTTGGAGCCGGTAATTCCAACCTTAATAAAGAATGCGGATAGTAGTATGAGTACGATGCCTATAACGATATTTATCTTTTTCATGTTAACTATATTCGAATACAATACAAATAGATATTTCCTTGGTGTAAAGATAAGAATTGATTTGCTTATTATGAGTCACAAAAAATGTTTTTTATAATCGCTATACCTTTCTTATTCTTTAAATATTAGATATAATTTGAAACAAATAGTTGAAATAGTTATTTATTATTTATATTCCATTAACTATTTATTAACATCAAAAGCCGTTTGCTTCAGTCTTTTTTGCTTTACTTTAACCCAAATTTAGAAATGATGAAAGACTTTGTAGCCATCGATTTTGAAACAGCTAATTTTAATCCATCCAGCGTTTGCAGTGTAGGGTTAGTCTTTGTCAGAGAAGGAATAATAAAAGATAAAATATATCGTTTGATTCGTCCTAATCCGAATTTCTATAATTATATGAATGTAAAAGTGCATGGATTGAAATACCAAGATACCGCAGAAGCGGAAGAGTTTCCTTCGGTATGGAACGAAGTGGCTCCGTTTATTGGGAATTTACCTCTAGTAGCACACAACAGTCCTTTTGATGAAGGTTGTCTGAAGGCAGTATTTCATTTGTATGGAATGGAGTATCCCAATTACCGATTCTATTGTACTTGCAGAGCATCCCGACGAGTTTTTGGAAATATTCTTCCTAATCATCAATTGCAGACCGTTGCCGCTCACTGCGGATACGACTTGACAAAGCATCATAATGCATTGGCTGATGCTGAGGCATGTGCAATGATAGCGTTGCAAGTGTTTTAAATAAAAATCTTTGATTTACAAAAATTATATTTTCTAAATTTATTGTAAAAGAGAAATTTATTATACTTTTGTAAAATAATGTAGTGTCTAGTATTTTACAAGAAAAAATCGCATATGGCATGTGGCGACAAAATCAGATTCCGGAGGTTATTCAGATTTCTCTTTCATCGTGACCACTTCTTTACAGTGCTATTTACAGCAGGTATTGCGCTGTTATTAGTGCTTATATCGGTTAATATATCTTTTTTTAATCCCCTTAAACGTGCGTTCGAGGATTTTTCAATGACTGATATCTATTACGAGATTCTTTCGGATGACAGTTCCCCTGAGTTATCGAATAAGGTAACTATTATTGATGCAACCAATGTTTATTTACGTTGTGATTATGCTGATTTATTAAAGAAAATTAATAGTATGCATCCTGCAGTTTTAGCTGTCGATTTAATATTCGAAGGGAAAAAGGATGAAGTGTGTGACGATAGTTTGGTTGAGGAATTGTATAAAATACCAAACTTAATAGTTGCCTCTAAAATGACTGAATATAATCCAGAAAAAGAATGTTTTACTAATGTTGTCCACTCTTATTTTGAAAATTCAGCCAAATTTCCTTTTGCATACGTAAATATTGTGAATAATATGACCTTTCATACTGTTCGTAAATATTCCGTTTTTCAGAAGTTAAATCAAGATACAATTTATTCATTTCCTACTAAAATAGTTTCCTCTTATCTCCATAAGAGTGCTTCAATATTTGTTAGAAAAGATAATGAGCCTTATATAGATTATCGAAGGAATGTGATGTTTCCTTGTATTAGTGCGGACTCTATTCAATATTGGAAGAGTTTGATAAATAATCGTATTGTGCTATTAGGTTGCATGCATGAAGAAGCCGATACTCATTTCACTCCATTGGGCAAAAAAGCAGGTGTGGAGATACAGGCTTATTCTGTTTTAACACAATTAAATCATAGGGAACTGAAGCAGATGAGTGGACTTTGTGGAGGAATTCTTGCTCTTATCATTTCGTATTTCACTAGTGTAATATGTTTCTTGATTGCACATCACCTAAAGAGAGTGATGTATCTAGTTATTAAATTATTCTTATTTGTTGAGATGGCTTTGTTGGTTTGGATAGGTTTCTTGTGCTATGTGCATTTTAATTATAATATTAGTTTATTATATCCTCTACTTGCAGTAGCCCTTACAGAGACTGCACGCTTTTATTATGCTAATCTTATTCTTTATTTGAAGACCCGAAAAGGTGTCTTTAGAGTAAGGAAGACTATATACTTATAATATATAAAGGAAATGAAACGATTTTGTGGTTTGATATTATTAGTTATCATCGGAATTACTTTTTGTAATGCTCAAAGTGTGTCGGTAAGTGACAGTCTATTGAAAAGTGCTGACGAGTTCTTTGAACACAAAGACTATATTAGATCTGTAAAACTTTATAAGGAGGCCAGTATGCAAGGTAATCTCGATGCTTTGAATAAATTGGGCTTTTGTTATATGTATGGAACAGGTGTCACTAGAAATGCGATATTAGCAGCCAACTGTTTTAAGCGGGCAGCAGAGAAAGGTTTTGTTAAAGCAGAATTTAATCTTGCCAATTGTTATTATATGGGACAAGGTATTGCCATCAATCATAAGAAGTCAGCTGAGTGGATGCTTAAGGCTGCAGAACAAAATTATGAGCCAGCTATGCAGAACATGGCTACTTACTATAAACAAGGAATTGGTGTGATGTTTGACAATGAACAGGCTGATTTCTGGAATAAAAAATGGCAAAAGACTTCAGCGGAAGTCTTAAAGACTGAGCAGCCACAAACTGTTGATGATAGTGTGTCTGTTGCCGATGCTTCGCAACCAATCCAAGTGGACTTGTCATCTGCTAAGACAAAAGATAAGTCAGTAGTTGCTCATACTGGTGTACAAAATACAACGATTGCAAATGATAAGCAATCGATTAAGGTTTCACCTGGAATCAAAATATTATATCCTATTAATCAGTCGTTATTCCATGAAGAAAGTATAACGATAAAGTATCAGATACTGAATGGTAATGAGCAGAATACTAAAGTCACGGTATTGATAGATGGTATCCGTCAGCCGGTGAATAGGGCCGTGAAAGCGGCTAATACTCTAGAAGTTGACTTGCCAAAGAAAGATTGCTCTATAATGTTAATGGTTCAAAATCAAAACGGCTATGGTGAGCCTACATCAATTCAACTCATTTGGGACAAATCTTATGATGATGTGATTTTGCCAAACCTCTACGTCCTTTCTATTGGTATCGGAAAATATTCAGACAGTAAACTTCCTCCTTTAAAATATAGTGTGAAGGATGCAACAGATATTGCCGAATCGCTGATGAAAAAGAAAGGGAAACCATATGGTAATGTTCAGGTAAAACTGCTTTGTGATGAATATGCTTCTCGAATGGGTATTTTCGATGGGCTGACATGGTTGAAAGAACACGCAACTCCTAATGATGTATGTATATTTTTCTATGCCGGTCATGGCTTTCGAGATGAAAAGGATCGCTTTTATTTTGTTCCGATAGATGGTAAAACTGATAAAACATATTCTTGTTTCAGTGCAAATGACTTTAAAACAATGGCTGAAGATATTCGTGGAAAGATTATTGTTTTTACTGATGCATGTTATTCAGCTGCATTGATGGAAGGAAATAGATCTGCAGCTACCGATCATTTTATTGAGCAACTACGAAGGACACGTGACGGAGTTTTTCTAATAGCTTCGAGTTCTGCAGATACTAAATCAAAAGAAGATGATGCATGGGGGAACGGAGCCTTTACAAAGGCATTAGTTGAAGCAATAAATGGTGCAGCTTATAAAGAGAATAGTGAGGGACTAACATTGATGGATTTGCAGTTATATCTTGATAAACGAGTAGGTGATTTAACAAATCATAAACAGGTACCTGTAGCTATTAATCCGAATGGGATTGAGAATTTTAGTCTTTTTTTATACGATGTAAAGTAACAAATAAATTTGAAGGAAATGAAAAACTTATTGATTACAGTTTTTTTATTGACGGGTATTTTGGTGACTAACGAAGTCTTTGCTCAGAAAAGTCATTCAAAAACGTATACAGTATATTCCGTAATAGGGGATGTATACTTGCAGAAAGGGCAACAGAAAACACGTATTCTACCTAGAAAGCAGATAAGGGAAACTGATGTTTTGCTCGTCCCGAAAGGAGCTGCTGTGAATCTATTGGATGAGTCGGCTAATTCTTTGTGTGCTGTGTCTACTCCCGGCAAAATGGCTTTAAATGAGTTATTAGGACAGCAAAAGGCAGCACCTAAGAGTTTGTCGAAACAATACTTTGCTTACTTGATGAAAGAACTTTTCAATAGAGAGAGCAGGAAAATGTCACATCCAGATTGTTACATGCAAACAACTGGGACTTCATATCGCAGTAGCAATATTGATTCTTTATTTATATCTTCGGTTATACAGAAAGTTTCAGGGGCTAATGGAAATTTCGAAGAAAACATTTTACGGAATGATGTTTTTCCTACAACGGATATGAATGTTACTTTTTCTATCATATCATGTAATACAGGCTTGCCAATTTCAGATAATGTACCTAATAATGAAAGTTGTTATCTTTCTGTAAAGAATGAGACGAATAATCCTCTATACGTGAATGTGCTAGATTTAGGAAAGGACGGATCTAAGTATTTACTTTTACCTGTAGATTCTGCCTCTACTTGTGCTCATCTTCTTGTACCTGGACAAAGTCAGGTGGATTTTAAGTCGGAACCTTTTATTTTTGGAGAGAAATCCAAAGATGAGACTTTCATATTATTTGCTGTTGAGACACCAGTTGATTTCAGCATATTAATGAATCCTATCAAGACTGATAACAAGAATCGCAAGCCCATCCCGTTAGGTGTTTTTAAGAAAAGTGTGATGGTAAAATGAACTTGATATAATAAAAAGTAATGCATATAACGAATAATAACCTTAAGAAGTTATTCAGTCACTTGTCTATCTTCTGTTTTGTTTTAACTATTAATCTCATCTCATTGGTTGCTAAGGGACAAAACTACAGTAATGATGGAATTAAATATACTACGAAAAAGGTGATGGAATTGGCTGAAAAATTACCATTAGATGCTCGACAACCCAAAGATACTTTGTTTGATGTTCAGCAGATTACGCCATATCGACATATAATAGTATGTCGCAACAACAAGGGTGAAATCTGCCATGTCGGAATTTCTTTGGCTGGGATAAAAGGCTTTCAGTACTTTGATAAGTCATACCAAACATTTATGGAACGTATGTTACTTGAAATATTGTTGTGCAATAGTGAATCGGCAGCAGTACGAAAGCTTTCAGAGTTTGGAATCACTTTATCATTTAGTAAGATAACCTTGTTGGCTCCTTGTCTTGCAATTAATGCCTTCTTGAAACACTTATCAAGTACGAGTAATTTCTTTCAGTCATCGAACGGTAAGGAAATGAGTTTTATTTGGAAGTTTGGAGACGCCACGGTATTTAAATTTAATTTCCCTGCTGTACGTGAATTAATTGAAGGAACAGATAAGATGGAGGCCGATAAGTTGGTCTTCGATTTACTCGATGAGATACGAAACAGTGATGCTGAAACTGAAAACCTTCGAATGCTTCCATCAAGTTGCAGAAGGATGGAAGATTCACCGTTATTTGTACTTCCAGGGACTGTTTATTCTATCAATAATATGAAATCGGATACCTATTATTTGGAAAACATGGGTGAGATGACACCTGTCTTTTCTCCATTGTATGTTTCAGAATCGTTGAATAATTTATTCTTAGGTGCAATATTTACGGACCATACTCTGCAAATCAATCATCGGCAGTACGGTAATAAACTTAAGACTATAAAGCTTCCATTAAGTAAGTTCGTCTCTTATTGGCGTAATAAAAAAAATTTTTCTTGCTTTTGTGGTATTAATACAATGCATTCCCAAAAATTACAAGTGGTGCTGATAATAGTCAATAATCAACTGCAATATATTCACATGTTGAAAATAGAGGAATCCAAAGTGAATCTGTTTAATAAAAATGCCACATTATCAGGTGACTTTTATACTAATATACCACAACAGAGTGTAATATCCATTTTATAGAATTATTAAGAAATAAATAGCTCAATATAATTTAAATAGTTTATGATGAATTCAATCAAAAAAGGGCTGTTAGCTGCCATGTTATTATCTATTTGTGAACTTTCTGTAGGTCAGAATGTGAAGACTTCATTCAAAATTAGAGATGGAGTTAGTGATGTAAAGTTGAAATCGACGATTGAAGCCAATATGTGCAAAATGTTTGAGGCTTTTAATATTGCAGCCAGTAAGGAAGAAAGTGAGGTAAGTTTACCTTCGACTAGTTTTAATAAAGAAGCGAAGAAAGTGATTAATGAAATGTGGAAAAGCAGTGCATTCGTTTGTTCGAAGTCTGATATCGTTGAATCTTGTATAACGATTTCAGGTGGTTACCAAATTCGTAATATTCCTATTACGATGTTAGCTGCGGATGAAGGAAAGAATGAACAGGAGATTACGATCGATTTAACAAAAGAGGGCATTATTGATAATATTGCCATCGCCATCGATTTGCAGAAGTATACTGAGATAATGAATGATAATCAATCTCTGACAGACCTTGCTCGTCGCCAAGTGATCATCAACTTCATAGAAGCCTTCCGAACTGCTTACAATAGGAAAGATATGAAATACTTGAATCAGGTTTACAGTGATAATGCATTAATAATAACAGGTCGTGTCATCAAGGAAAAAACGATTATCGACAGCCCTTTAAAAGGTCTTGGAAATGATAAGATAGTCTACTTGAAACAGAGCAAACAAGACTATCTGAGTAAATTAGCAAATGTATTTAAGATTACTAAATATCTGAATGTGGAATTTACGGATATAGATATCGTGCAACATCCAAAATATGATGATATTTATGGAGTCACTTTAAAACAAGATTGGAATACTAACCGCTATAAGGATGAGGGCTATCTGTTTCTTATGATAGATTTCAAAGATGAATTGAATCCGCTGATTCAAGTTCGTACTTGGCAACCCTATCGTTTCGATGGAAAAATTCTATCGAAGGATGAAGTATTCTCTTTAGGGTCTTTCAAAATAGTCAGATAGATCAATAAAAATAATTATATGAAAAAGTTTCTTTTACTATTGTTTGGTGTTGTGCTAGTTACTCAAGGAATAAATGCCCAACAGCGTTATTTCGAATTGAAAGACGAATCTCCTGAGAATGGAGTCTTCTCTGGTATGGATAATGAGGCATGTGTCATTATCGCTTGTAATAAAACGAAAGAACTGACGTTCGATTCCAGTATGGACAAAACGGTTAATATTACGAAGACAGGAACGGAAGGTAATAACACTTTATACTACTTGGTATTTAAAGTAGGCAAGCGTTATAAAGGAAGAATATTGGACGTTATGTGCCCTGGATTCTCTTCAGTAAGTATTCCTTTGGAATTGAAACCTAAACAACTGATGCGTTTCTTGATTTATGACCCTAATGACGTTGTTGATGGCGGTTGTTATCAACAGCATCGTGTGATGGGAATGAAGTATTTTGATGATGCCAATTATAGAGATGCAAAGGTAGAATTTACTCTTTCGTTGGAATGTACTGATTCAAACAAAGAAGAAGCAAATAGAATTATTTCAGTTTGCGATTCAATTATCTATTTAAGAGAAAAGGCAGACAAAGAATACGACTTGTTGAAATATTCAGAAGCGACTGCTGATTATTCGAAGATAGAAGCGCTTAATCCGCAAGACAAATATGTGCTGAATAGAATTTTTCAATGTAACCGTACGCGAGACTTGAAATGTGAAGGGTATTATAAAACTGCAGAAGCATATTATAAAAATAAAGACTATACAAAGGCACGCGACTTATATCAGCGTATCATAGATGAAACAGGAGCGCAATCGGTACAGTCTTCTCTACGTATCAGTGAAATCGATAGGATGGAAAAGATGTCAAAAAATCGGGAGAGGGTTTTGTCTTATGAGTTTGCTTCTAATCAACCGATAGGATTCTCATCGGGTGTATATGGAAAGGGTGTCCATAGTTATTTTACTCTTCGTTTCAATAGTAAAGTGTTCGATTTGGCACGTCAGGATTATGTCTTGGATAAAAAACCTGAACTGAATTTTTCTTTCGGTTGGACAACCAATATAATTAAGAAATATGTGTGGCTGTTCTTCGGACCTGGTGTAACAGCTATGGCAAAATATCAGGTAGACCCCGATAAATGGTCGGAAGGTTCAACAGATGAAAGTGTCGCTAATATTACGGAAGCTCAAATACTTGCTAAGGCTAAGTCTGAAAATAAAGAAGAGAAAGATTACTTAGAAGCTAAATATAAGTTTGCTGTCTCGCCGGAGGTAGGTATTCTGTTTAAATATAGTTTTATTGCTCTCCGCTATACTTTCCAATATCGTTTTGTTGCGAATAAGGATGACCAAAGTTTCATCGGTCATCAACGTAGTGTGATAGGCATAGGAGTGGCATTTTAAGGAAATTGTCCGTCATTGAAAAGGCTTGAAATCGTGAGATTTCAAGCCTTTTCTTATGATGCCAATAATTGAATCATTCAATTTCTAAGGTAGTCCATTGTCCGTCGACAAGTCCTTGGAAGAGTTCTTCAATACACAAGTCCCAACTGATGAAGCCGATAAACTTACCGTTCGAATCTACGTACGAATCGGCAGGAGCTAATGGTGCGCCTGTCTCGGCATTATAACTCTCGTGCAGACTTCCATACTTTTTATAGTCAGCGATTAATAATTTGCCGAGAGACGAAGCGAGCCATTTCATCTCTTTGTCGAAACCATAATGTTTCAGGATGATAGCATCGACATAGTTAGCATTCATCCACAGCGGTCCTTGCCAGTTAGAGAAAGGAACAATGATGTTCTTATTGTTATAGTCGGGATCTTGCAGTGATAGTGAGCGAATACCGAAGGGAGATTTCATTTGTTTCGGATTGATAAGATAACGTTTAATCATCGCTTTCCCATCTTTCTCCGAAGTCAGTTTATCGAATAACGGCCAGAAGTTGGAATAGCTGACACGTTTGTAATACTGTCCTGTCTCCCGATCAACATTATAATACATCTGGTCTTTGGCGCACCACAGGTATTTGTTGATAGCTGTCTTCAAAGTTTCTGCCTTCGATGCATACTGTGTCGCATCGGTTTCGTTGCCCAATTGATGAGCGATAATGGACATCGCTTTGTATTCTCTTTCTTGCAACGTGCTGGCGTCGCATGCAAGGAAAGAGCGAGTATCATCTTTGAAATAGTTTAGTGCGACGTTGTTGTCGGCACCGCTTTGCATGGCAATCTGCCAAAAGAACAAGCCAGTATTTTTATCTTGTTGCGTACTTTCCCTATAAGTGATAGTCTTCTTCAGTCCCTCGTAATAAGGCTTTATCCACTGAAAGTCGTTCATCTTCTTCGAAGCGAAGAGAATGCCCTGAGCAAGGAAAGGTTTCATGGAAAAGTTGCCGAAGATTGGCCGAGGACCTTTTGTGGTGGCACAACCCGATACATATCCTTTTTCATCGATGCCTTCTATCAGGTTCAGTGCCCAATACTTCAAATATTCGGGCTTGCCTTTCGAACAGAAATAAGTTCCCATGAAGAACCCGTCCCAATCCCACATCTGCGTATAGAACCCGGCAGGAATAAGATACGGATAATGCAGATATCCCTCAGCAGGGCGGATAACCCGGGGACTCAACACGTCGAAGATACTCTTCAGTTCTTCGTAAGTATTCTTCATCTCATTTCGGCTGTCGTTCTGAGCAGAGAGGCTCATAGGTGTTCCGTCGATAAAGAAACATAAGCCGCACATGATATATTTCCAGTTTTTCATATTAGCCATCACTTTTATCATCAACAAAAGTAATGAAAAGTTTTGAAATGAGGTATATATTGACAGTTGTCTTCTTGCCTCAGTCCTCGTTCCTTTTATCTGTAAGCTGATAGTCTTTGAACTGACTTAGAGGGAATATAAAAAGTCGGTCGTCGATATTTCCGCTTTTGAAGTCGGATATCTTCACTGTTGTCCAGAAGAACGCCACCTTGATGCGTAAACTGATAGGATAGAAAGTCTTGCTGTCGATAAGTCCTTTCACTTCACGAATGCCTAGGAACTTTGCATTTTTTACCTTCAACGACAACAGGTAACCTTCTTTTGCGGGGCTCCAACTATATTCAAAATTGTTCAGATTGTACTTAAACTGCGACAAGTACTTATCTTTCTTGTCCGAGTCGGCTTTGTATATATCGACCTTTTTCTTTTTCTTATCCACCATGTAGGCGGTTACTCCATCGTTCCATGAAGCATACCGTGCTTCGCTATACTTCATCTTCTTTCCTTTGTAATAGATATCGCCCGCGGTTTTATATATGCCGATGATGTTGACATCATAGTGCAGATAGGAGCCTTGTGGTCCGAATACCATCTGATAAGTCTTATTGAATATGGTTTGAGCATGGCGGGAATTGATGGAATCCTGTTGGGTTCCGGCATTAATATACGGTATTAAAAATAGAGATAATATTAATGTTATCCATTTGGCTGTATTTTTATTCTTCATAACAATCCTTTCATTTGATGCGCCTAATTTAAGCATATTATTTAAGACAAAGGGCAGTCGGCGAGATAAAATAGAGAAATACTCCTTCTTTGTGCTTTAGAATGGCGAAAATCATAGTTATGATACTAAATTATCATAGTTATGTTGTCGCAAGAACATAGTTATGAAAGTTCGAGAACATAACTAAGAAAATTTGATAACATAGTTATGTCGTGAGCACTACATAGTTATGAAAAAATGAATATCTTTGTATCAGTAAACGAAAGAGTAATAAAAGTATGCATCATCCTTTTATCAGTCGGAAATTTGTGCTTACGACATACTTCTTGTTTGCCGCAACACTTTCTCTCTTTGCTCAGGAGAATACAATTCATTATGACAGTACCTTTCTTGCTCCTCCCAAGACATCATCATTGTTGAAGGATTATCGTATCGCTCAACCTTCGTTGACAAATTCGCTGATGATGCCCGATGTAGTACCTCCTTCTTTCAAACTTCGCACTGCTCCAGGATTAAAATCGTATATTTTTAAGGATATGGACAACGATTTTACTCCTAAGCTCATCAGCCGAGATAACTCTACTTTTTTGAGAGGAGAATACAGTGTGTCGGGCCCGATAGCGGTGTTCGGCAACTCTGCTTTCTATGGCATGGGCGAACAGCGGAATATAATCGGGCTGGGTGCGATGAACTACGGAGCGGTAGGGTTTACACATTTGTTCGGCGACAAACTATTGTTGGATGTGAACATGAATGTGATGAAATACAATGTTCCTCATCTTACCAATATGCTGTTTGGAGCATCGGGCAGAATGTCGTACCAGTTGACGGATAATCTGACGATGAATGTGTTCGGAGGATATTCTAGAACGACGAATTTGGCATCATATCATTATGGCGCTTCCTTCGCCTACGATCTGACAGATCATTTTGGCGTGGAGATGGGAGTGAACCGTTACTATGATCCCATGACTAATAAATGGCGTACTTTACCTGTGTTTGCTCCTTATTATAAGTTGAATAAGTCTGTATTTGGCATCGACCTTGGCGGACTCCTGATGGATATTTACGATAGTCAGCGGAAATCGAAAATGGGCCCGATGAATCCGACGAAGATACAAGGACAGCGGTCGGGCGTTTCTCAAGAGACGCTGAATAGATGGGGCGAAAGAAGGCTTCCTGGAATGAGATAAAATCATAAAACAAAAGAGAGCAATCGAAAGGTTGCTCTCTTTTGCGGTGCGTATGGGACTCGGACCCATGACCCCATGCGTGACAGGCATGTATTCTAACCAGCTGAACTAACGCACCAATTTTGCTTTTGCGACTGCAAAGGTAATTTATTATTTTGATACTACAATATTTTTAGCATATTTTTTTCTTAAATATCATGAATACTTTTATAAACTTTCTTTGGAGTATTCTAGTGACGTTTTTGAATATCGTTCCATACAGCTTCCGATACTCGTTTGCCTACAGTTTTCTTATCTAGCGGATGTATGTCGTTCCATTCACCTAAATCACTGTTCTTGATAAGTCTCACCTTGTCGACTGTATTGGCTACTTCTGCCTGAGCTTCTCTAAATTTTGCCCACATCTTCCTGCCTTCTATGTCCTCGCGTGGTAGGAAATCTGCAAGTTCTACAACATAAAAAGGCAAGTCAGTCACTTCCCATTTCTGGCGCCAATCGTCAATCATCACTTCCAACAGCGAAGCATATTCATTGTATCTGCCTGTGTTTGCTTCTCCTTGATACCAGATAACTCCCGATATTCCATAGTGTAGAAATGGTGCTATCATCGCATTGTAAAGTCCTTCCGGTTTAAGAATGAAAGGACTCCTTCCACCCATCGGCAGCATGTTGGCACCCTGCCGATATTTCCATTCTCCTTCCAATTTGATAGTTTCACCGCCTTCGAAGACAATCTTATAGGGCTTCTCTTTAACTACATAGGGCTTGCCGTTGCAACTGATGATACGTACCGTAATGTTATTCGTACCCGCTCTCAACATCTCTTTAGGTATTGAATATACTCTCGGCGTATATGGGTCGCCCGTTGTCCCTAAGAATTTACCGTTGACATAGGTAGAGTCTCCACCTCTTATTGTTCCGAGATAGAGAACTGCCTTTTCTTTCACCCATGGCTCCGGTACGTGGAATTCTCTACGAAGCCAGTGCGAGCCATTTACATTATTTAGTCCATCAGTAGACCAATCCGTCGAGAAGAGATCTTTAGACGACCATTCGTCGTTGTTGTAATTGTCGGCATACCATGGAATAGACTCATGTATACCGTTATCACCACGATAAAGGGCCGTGAACCATGCCTGATTCTTTTCAGCTTCCATCTTATCCAAATCATTCCTTAACTGATCGGACTCATACATGCGCTTGTCGTTAAGATAGACAGGAAACGATTTGAGCCCTTCTTCACTGATCCACGCTTCAATCGGTGAACCACTCAGACAGGAGTTGATGATGCCGACGGGAACTTTTGTTTTCGCATATATATCTTTAGCAAAGAAATAGGCAAGAGCCGAGAATGATAATGCATTCTTTGGCGTTAGCGGTTCCCATTGGGTGGGTAAGATATCGTCTTCGGTGCGATGAAGATTGGAATTCCACGGTACTTTGATATGATGAATCATCGGGTTGCTGTCTTTCTCTATTTCATCACGAAAGAGTTCCAGCACCCGAACGACTGGCAACTCCATATTCGACTGTCCTGAACAAAGCCATACATCACCGACAAGTATGTCCTTTATTGTAATATCGTTGATTGTCATCGTATAAGGACCACCTGGCTTTAGTGATGGCAATTCAACTTGCCATTTACCTTGTTCGTCTGCCGTTGTCTTATATTCTTTCTTTAAGAACTTCACGTTCACAGCTTCACCGCTGTCTGCTGTACCCCAAATGGTCAGCTTTTGTCCGCGTTGGAGAACCATCCCGTCCGATACAAACCGTGGAAGTTTAACCTTTGCCTCGCAGATAGTCGTTGTACCGAGCAGAAAGAGTACAAGGAATAATGAGTGAATCCAAATTTTTTTCATGATAATATTAGTTACGCATATTGCAAAAATAGTAAGACTCTCGCTTTTATCCAAGTTTATATTTGTCAATTGATTCTATATATCCGATATTTTTGTATTTTTGTATGAATATCAGTCATAAAAGATAATTATTATGAAGAACAAAAAAGGGATTTATAGCTTGTTGGTCGTTGTGTTGGGTGTCCTTTGTTTTGCGAAGCCCATCGCCGGCAAGTTATCGGCTTTCACTAAAGCCGATAAGCAGGAGCAGACGGAACAAGTAGCGACAACAGATGAAACAGATGCTTCGTCAGTAAAGGCAATGGGAGTAGAGATTCCCGCTCCGCTAAAGAACAGAAAAGAGCTGATCATCAAACATAAGGCTTATACTGTGTCGTATAACAGTGATACGAGAATACCGAATTGGGTAGCGTGGGTATTAACGCCGGCCCGCTTTGTCGAGAACTATAGCCGAAAGAGCGAGAAGTTTTTGCCTGATCCGACATTACCTGTTGATGAGGCTGTAACTACCGACGATTATAGAGGAGCGGGATGGGACCGCGGTCATATGTGCCCTGCAAATGATAATCGTTGGGATTGGAAAGCCATGCAAGAGTGCTTTTATATGACGAATATGTGCCCTCAGCATAACAATTTGAATAGAGGAGATTGGAAAGAGTTGGAAGATGCATGTCACAAATGGGCGAAAGAAAAGGGTACCATCTATATCGTTTGCGGGCCGATTCTTTACCGACAACAGCATAAGATGATAGGAGATCATCGAGTTGTCGTGCCTGAAGCTTTCTTTAAGGTAGTGCTTTCGCTAGGAAAACATCCTGAGGCTATTGGATTTATATATAAGAATAATAGCGGGAATCATCCCCTGGATTCGTATGTCAACACTGTCGATGAAGTAGAAACTATTACAGGTATCGACTTCTTCCCGTCGCTTCCCGATAATATCGAGAAGAAGGTTGAGTCTCAATCTGACATCAATCACTGGGTAATAGATAAAGAATAACAATCTTTATGGAAAAGAAAACGCCCTTCTTTCGAAAAGTAAAAGAGGGGCGTTCTTAATATTATTAAATGTATTGCGAATGCTCTAAATGATATATTGAGAACTGATTGATTCGTTGTTGACGACTCTTTTGATGGTTTCTGCAAACATATCGGCAATGCTTAACTGTTTAACCTTCGCACATTTCTTGGTGTAAGGGATACTATCTGTAAAGACCATCTCTGTAATTCCCGATTCCTGGATGCGGTATGAAGCAGGGTCTGACATGACACAGTGACTAGCAATCGCACGTACACTCTTTGCTCCGTTGTCAAGCATCAATTGTGCAGCCTTTGTTATAGAACCGGCAGTATCGACAATGTCATCGATGAGAATGACATTTTTATCTTTTACATCTCCGATGACTTGCATCTCTGCAACTACATTTGCTTTTTCACGTTTCTTGTTACATAGTACCATAGGTACTTCCAGATATTTGCTGTAGGTGCTTGCGCGTTTAGAACCGCCGACATCGGGAGTAGCGATAACCAAATCTTCTAACTTTAAAGATTGGATATAGGGTAAGAAAACTGCCGATGCATAAAGATGATCGACGGGAATATTGAAGAATCCTTGGATTTGATCAGCATGAAGATCCATGGTTATTAATCGGTCGATGCCCGCTACTGATAAGAGGTCAGCAACCAGTTTAGCTCCTATTGAAACACGTGGTTTGTCTTTTCTGTCTTGGCGAGCCCATCCGAAATAAGGAATGACAGCAATAATGCTTTTTGCTGATGCTCTTTTTGCAGCATCAACCATCAGCAATAATTCCATTAGATTATCAGAATTAGGGAAAGTGGATTGGACGAGGAATACATGCGCACCACGAATGGATTGTTCGTAGGATACAGCAAACTCACCATCAGCAAAACGAGTTACAATCATATTTCCAAGAGGACAATTAAGACTTGTGCAGATTTTCTCTGCAAGGTACTTCGAACTACTACCGGAGAATACCATAAATGGTTCTTTTTCGTTCATATCAATATTTAATTAGACGAGATTTTATTTGATGTTGCAAAGTTATATATATTCTTTATTTGAACAAGTCAGATAATTACATTTTTTGAAATAAAATAGAATCATTTATGAATAACAGGAGGCTTCTCGTTAGAGAAAACCGGGGGAGACATGTGTGGCATCAACTTAATATTTGCGTTGATTGGTAACTTAGCCGATTTAGCCACAGGATCGTAGTTTACATCTTTCTTGCAGAATGTTTCATAGTCGAATGTCTCTCCTGCAAAACCGAGTATCCTCTCGACAATAAGCTGACGGGAATAAGCATTGAAGTAAGGCCGGTTGTCGTCCATGATGCTGATTTGTTCGGGACGATATACTCCTTTACCATAAGCAGCACCACCTCCTTCATAAGTTCTCGCTTCTTTAGGGAATGTAGTACCTGTGCCGATACCCGCTATCATGTGGTCCCAATAATACGAAGTCTTCGCCTCATTGGCCGTTACGATGTTTTTCCCAAATGGGATACTCCAAGCATGTTCATCTTCAATAGAAGTGCCTGAATATGTTTTAGTATCATCATACCAGTATTCGTCTAGTAAACGAGCAAAGGCATGTCCGCCGAACTCATGAATGAAAATATTTCGGTAGTCACCCGTGTTTGTGGTATTTTCGCCATTATTCCCAGCCCATCCCATCGAGCCATTGATAATAGGACTGAAGGCAAATGCGTAACCAGAACTGTAACTGTGAGTCAGACCAAAATAATTCTGGGTATTGACAAGTACGGAAATAGCGACTTTTGTATAGTCGAATTTATCATTGAAAAGGTCAGGGCAATTGTATACCATATAGATAAGCGACTTGGCTGGTTTAAACGTATAAGAGTAATCGGTCCCTTTCAGTGTGCCTACATATCCGAGGTCGGATGAGTGTGCCGGTATGATATAGACGTTAAAATAATCTTTATATGATTTGTATGGTTCTACTGAAAACAAATAATCTATGGCGGCTTTCGCTTTCGTCTCGAATAATCCGCCGGGAGCAAGATCTATATCTGTAAACTCTGCACTGGAAACAATCAGCGTTACCGGTTTCGATTTTGAGGACTTAATGTATAATGTCGGAGTGAAAAAGGTGTAAGAAGATGTATACATCTGTCCTGCAGTGAGGCTGAGCGCACTATTTTGTATCTGAGCGGTATAATTGTTCCCGTTTAATGAGATAGTAGCGTATAGACCAATTACAGATTGCGGATAAAGGCAGATGTAGAAATCATTATTTCCTTTTACGACATTGATTTTGGATAATGTTAGTTGGTCGGCTTGAACGAAATTAGTACGTGAACCACTTGTCGCATCGAATGTTACAGAAGTATATAACTTAGAGATACTGCTCTCTGTCCGATTTGCTAAATAAATATCAGCTGTGCCTGCTTCAGGAACATTAAATGTCAGTTTTACAATTGCCATTTTATGTGCAAAAGAAAAGGAAGGACTGGCTTGTTCGTTGTATGTAGTACTCGAAAATAGGACATCCCGACTGGTTGCATCGGCAAGAGTACCTTTCTGTCCTGTAAAGTCAACAGTGATAGTGGAGTTAGTTTCATTGACACTGATATTACTTTTTTCGATGAAGGCGTATAGTGGAGTCGTACCGCTTGTCAATGTTCCCTTAAGAGTACCTCCTGTAAATGTTCCGTCATGAGTGCCTGCTCCTGCAGAAAGAGAAAAGGCGGGATTGCTTTTGGTGGCTGATGAAATTGATCCAGTATAGATATCCATTTTGTCGGTTGCCGACCACGTGACACCGATTTGTCTTTTGTTATCACTCGTTGTCTGATAAGTATAGTCGACACGACTGTCAGTATTGCCGAATTTGGCACTGATTGTGTATTGTTTGGCTGGGATATCATCCGTTAAACAAGATGACATTGCGCATAAGGCAATGGTAAAAAGCAGTAATTTGGATATTCGTGATGTCCGCTTATTCATTGTACTTTTCATCATTTTCTATGGGTTTCAAGAAATTTATATGAGGTTGAACAAACTCGGGAAACACTCACAATAGTGATAATGTTTATTGCTACAAATATAATATAAAATATTTATAATAAAATTCTGTCTGCTATTTTTTATCTAAAAATCTTAAAAAGATAATAAGATAAAACCAAAAGGGGTATCTTTGCGCTTGATATGAAACGACTGATATTTATATTATTTTGTCTTTCCCTGACCATGTCGGGTTGGGCTCAACACGAAGTACCGGTTGATACGATACGTAAATCGTTAAACACACCTAAACCCACGGTGAAACAGTTTGGAGATTATGTACTGGATATGCGGCTATTGAACTTGATGGCTCCGACAACTCCAAAGCCAGAACTGATGGGAGAAAATCTGCTGACTAAAGATTACAGCAAAATGTTTAGTTTGGATGCCGGCAATGTCTTTTCGAGAGGATTCACGAATGTCAAATATCCTTTTACTTATTACGGGTACAGCTATAATTACGGCTATGGATTGTATTACGGGCTCTATTCTAGTCCCGACTATATGCAGATGGGGAGTTTCAAGTTGAAGAACGGCATGCGCCTAAATGTTTATGGACAGTATTCGGCAGAGGGTAAACTGTTGCCTGGAATACATACCTTGCCATGGCAGCAACACGACTTCAGCGGCGCTTTCGAGTTACGGTCTGCAAATGGTGCTTTCGGTATAAAGATACAGGTGAATAGGCAGAATGAGCCATTTTATTGATTCTTGCCGATTCCTATAAACATTGTACTCTTCTTTTCTGTAGTACACTTCTGTAATTTGTTGAATTAAGTACATGCAACTTACAGTGATAGGAAAGAAGTTTAGCGAAGATATGTGATGGATACGAAATCTATCTGTTTCGACAGCTATATAGTATTTACTAATGATTACCAACCGAAAGCTTCAGCGTCTTTCATCCATTTGCCTTGGGCCTTGAGTATCTGCTCGATGATATCACGTCCTACACCAAAACCTCCATGGCAATAAGAAATGTATTTGGAAATCTCTTTTACTTCGGGGGCGGCGTCCTTCGGACAACATGGTAATCCACATTCGCGCATAACCTCAATATCAGGAATGTCGTCGCCAACGAAAGCAATCTCATCATCGTTCAATCCATACTTGTTGCGGAAATCACGATAGTCGTGTATCTTGACGGCAGAGCCGGAATATATATCTGTCAGCCCTAAACCTCTATATCGTATTTCGACTGCCTTAGTGCTGGCACCGGTGATGATGGCAAGTCGTAGCTTTTGTTTCACAGCGAGCTGCAAGGCATAACCGTCTTTGATATTCACCGTACGCATGGGTTCTCCGGAAATGTCTAAAACGATAGTCTCGGCACTAAGTACTCCGTCTACATCGAATACTACCGCTTTAATCTTTTTCAAATCATAATTGATAGTGCTCATTTCTATTTAAGGTTATGGATGCTTTTGCTGATTAACTCGTATAATTCCTTCATCTCGGGGTCGCCGGACAGCATATCCAGATGGTCGTTTATCACATTCTTGTCGGAACGTATTGCAGGTCCCGTTTGGGTATCTATAGGAGGCAATTGATGTACCTTGCGGGCAGTTTCGTCGACTAGCGGTAACATTACGTCGAACGATAAATCATAACGGCTCAGCAAGTCGGCAGCAATGGCATACATGTGATTGGTGAAATTACAAGTAAACACTGCAGCCAGGTGCAATACCTTGCGTTGTTTGGAAGTAGTATCGTATATCTTCTTGGAGAGGGTAGAGGCGATGGCCTTCACCAGCTGATGATCTTCTTCGTTGTTGGTCTCGATGAAAATAGGAATTTCGGAGAAGTCCACTTCTACTTGCTTGCTGAAAGTCTGCATCGGATAAACGACACCGTAGCGATCGACCAGTCCTTTCCATATATCAATAGAGACACTGCCCGCAGTATGCAGGAAGAGCGCATGCTCTTTGTTCTTAACAATCTGTGGCAACATTTCAACTAATGCTGTATCGGTGAGACAGACAAAATAGATTTCACCTTCGTTGTTGATGTCGTCTATAGAATCAGTCCATTCGGCTTCTACAGTATTGGCCAATATACGGGCATTGGCAGCAGTACGGCTATATACTTGTGTGATGAGAAACCCTTTATGATAAAGAGCTTTCGCTAGATTAGTAGCGAGGTTTCCTGCTCCAACAAAAACAATTTTTGTATCTTGAATACTTTTTCTCATCATTGTTTATTCTCCCCCATATTTGTTTATATGAACCTTTTCCCATTGAGGTTCTCTTTCGATAATTTTTTCTTTTTCTATATCTTTATGGCCAATGGCGATAATAGATACGACCTGTAATTGTCGGGGTATATCTAAAATGCCATGTACATAGTCGTTGGATGTTTCGTCATCACTATACATGCGTTCCATGACTTGTACCCAACAACTGCCTAACCCCAAATCCTCGGCTTGCAATTGTAAGTATGTAGCAGCGATGGCAGCATCTTCCATCCACACGTCGCTAACTAGAGGATCGGCCAATACAACAACTGCCAAAGGTGCTTCAGCAATGAACGATGCCGACGACTCCTTACAACGTGAAAGTTCTTTCAATGTCGTCTTTTCGTCGACAGCAATGAATTGCCAGCATTTTCTGTTTCTTGAGGAAGGAGCCGACAAGGCTGCTTGGAGTAATGAAACTACTTCATCTTGTGTAAGTTCTTCCTTAGTGAATTTTCTTGTACTATGGCGAGTCTTTATCAATTCGCTGAAACTTTTCATATCCTTTGTGTTTGATGCAAAGGTAGGAATAAAAATCTGAATGTGAAACATAACATGCCATCCTTGTCGATAAGGTTTTCATAATAATAACGTTTTATTTGGTTAATAATCTTGTTTCATGTATCTTTACTACCCATAAATACAGACGTATGTCCTATAAATATTAAGTATATGAAAAATAATAGATTTTACTTCTTGCTATGTACGCTTTTGCTTTTTCCTTGCCTGCTAAGTGCACAGACAGAATTGAAAACGACCGCCCATTCTGTTGATGTAACACAATGGATTACGAATCATTTTAAGAAAAGGGTGGTTCCGCCATTTTCGTTTGTTTATAATGGAAAATCATCTAAGGAGTTTATACGGAATTGGAAATATACTTCTGAAATATTAAAGGGCAGTGAGAAAAATGTGGTGATGTACCGCTACACCTATCAAGATAAAGCTACTGGCTTGAAAGTACAATGCGATGTGAAGGGCTTTACTGATTATAAAGCGGTGGAGTGGCTTTTGCATTTTACGAACGAGGGCACTTCCAATTCATCAGTCTTGTCGGATGTGCATGTATCGGACATCTCCTATAATTGTAATCAGCCCGGTAACTTCAAATTATATTATGCAGGGGGGAGTCAGGCATCGAAAGGTGATTTCTGTCCTTATTCGAAGACTTTCTCCCTGGGCGACAGTCTGAGGATGGTTCCTGCAGAGGGGCGTTCTTCTTGTTTATTCTTGCCGTTTTTCAATATAGAATCTTCTGCTAAGCAAGGGGTGATGTTTGCCATCGGCTGGACGGGTACTTGGTTTTCCGACATTCATTGCAGCAGTAAACAACGGCTTTTGGTCAGCACAGGTATTGAGCATCTGAAGACTTTCCTTTATCCTAAAGAATCAATCAGAACATCTTCTATCTGTATGATGTTTTGGTACAGTGCGAATAGAATGGTGGGACATAATCAATTTCGCCATTTCATCCTCGCTCATCATACACCTTTGATAAATGGCAAACCGACAATTTATCCGATATCTACGGGATTCAATTGGGGAGATCCTGCTCCTTGCAACGAATACTCTTGTCTGACGAGTGAATTTGCTATTGCTCTGGTGAAAAGATATAAGCAGTTTAAGCTGGTACCCGAAGTCTTTTGGTTGGATGCAGGCTGGTATAGTCATTCGGGCGATTACGAACATGGCAAAGACTGGGGAAATACAGTCGGCTATTGGACGCCTGATTCTATCAGATTCCCACAAGGATTACGCCCTGTTTCCGATGAGGTACATAACGCTGGTGCTAAGTTTATGGTTTGGTTTGAGCCTGAAAGAGTAATAAAAGGTACGACTTGGGCGGAAGAACATCCGAAGTGGATGTTGCATGATAAGGGGGAGAACGGAACATATCTTTATAATCTTGGTAATCCCGACGCCTGCAAGTGGTTGTGCCAATATATGGGCAATTTCTTACAGGAGAACGGCATCGATTATTATAGACAGGATTGCAATATCGACTTGTCCGCCTATTGGCGTGACAATGATGCACCTGGCAGACAGGGCATGTGTGAGGTGAAATATATCGAAGGACTTTATACCTATTGGGATTATCTGCTCCACCGTTTTCCGAATCTGCTCATTGATAATTGTGCCAGTGGCGGAAGAAGAATAGATTTGGAAACGACATCTCGGTCGGCTCCTCTATGGCGTACTGACTATAATTACGGTGAACCGGTAGGATACCAATGTCATACTTACGGTCTGCAATTTTATCTGCCTCAACATGGAACCGGAACTGGCTTGATGGGAACGGACGAATTTACTTTCCGCTCAAGTTTGGCTACTTCGGTAATATACAATTGGAAAATAGCACAATTCGGCTATTCTATTTTGGAGATGCAAGCTCGACAGGCTGAATTTAAGGAAGTTCGTCCGTATTTCTACGAGGATTACTATCCGTTGAGCGGTCTTGACAATATTACATCGGAAGATATCTGGTTGGCATATCAGCTGTATCGTCCTTCCGACGATAGCGGTTACATCGTGGCTTTCCGCCGACAGAATAATAAGGACAAGGAATATACCGTTAGATTATCGGGTTTACATGCAGATAAGGTGTACACTTTGACTGATAAGGACAGCAACACTACGGCGAAGAAGACGGGTAGGGAATTGCAAGACGGTTATACAATGACGTTGGAAAATCCGAGAAGTTCATTGCTGATAAAATACCAGGTAGCCAAGTAGATATCTCTTTCTTCTTTTTTCGTCCAAGATTCCATTAGGTGACAAATCTATTGATGTCATTTCAAAATTGCGTTTTGAAGATGATAATTCCATTTCCTATTGAAGTAAAAGATTAAAAATTCCTATAAATAGTTTGTTTTGAACTTCAGTATAGTTATTCACAAGTATAGAATAGCAATTTTTAACTTGTGAATAGCTATACCGAAGTTGGAAATGGCTTTATTCTAATGGGAAATCTCACTTTATATAGTTATAAAACAAAAAGATGATGCATCTTTTGATACATCATCTTCACTAAAAGTACGCCCTCAGGGGCTCGAACCCTGGACCCATTGATTAAGAGTCAATTGCTCTACCAACTGAGCTAAGAGCGCATTTTTTATAATAGCGGTTGCAAAAGTAGTTGATTATTTTTAGTTCACCAAGAAAAAATGTGTTTTTTTGGAGACAATTTTTCTTGTTTATTCAAATATATATAATTCGGAAGGAGTAGTACGTTGCAGTGCAACAAGTTGAACATCACGTCCGACGATTATATTATTTTCCGATAATCGGTTCTTTACAGTGTCATATGCTATTTCCGGATTGTTGTTATCCTTGCTGAGGTGACAGAGCCAGATATATTGTAATTTGTCAGTATAGTTATTGGCTAAAAACTCTGCTGTATCGGCATTGCATAAATGTCCTTTGTCACCTGCGATACGTCGTTTCAAATATGCGGGATACCTTCCTGTTGCCAGCATCTGCCTGTCGTAATTGGCTTCGATGATAAGATAATTGGCGCGCAAAATATAGCTCTTGGCTGTAGGAGTAATCTCTCCCAAATCGGTTAAGAAAGTGAATACTTTATTGTTTATCGTGATGCAGTAGCCAACATTGTCTGTACCATCATGCGGAACTTCAAAAGCTTCGATCTGAAAGTCGTCTATATTCAGGACTTTTTCCTTTTCTAAATAACGTGTATTTAATGGTGAAAGTTTTTGGGTTACACGGTAACTATGGGCAATTCCTTTGTGGACGAGAGCAGTTGTGTAAATAGGAATATTAAATTTCTCACCGATAGTTCCAACTGCTTTGATATGATCTGCATGGTCGTGTGTGACAAATACTCCGTGAATATTGCACAATTCTACTCCTACATTCTTCAATGTTTTTCGAATGGTTCGAAGACTGATTCCTGCATCAATTAATATTCCGTATTGTTCTGTGCCCAGATAGTAACAGTTTCCACTGCTGCCACTAGAGAGGCTCATAAATTTGATTATCATTATTGCTTTATTTTTTGCGCGGGTGCAAAGTTACTAAAATTATCTATTATTCAAATTCCTTGGTCGATATGTGGGTATTTATTGAAGAATTAAGAATAGATAACAAAATAAAATACTAATTTTGCACGTTGTTAAGCGAATGTTTCTAATTTTGCTCATCAAGAAAATAATGTAAATAAATATAATATTGTTATGTCACAGATTATTGGACGAGTATCTCAGGTGATAGGCCCGGTTGTCGATGTTTATTTCGATGGGGTGGATGCGGAAAAGGCTTTGCCACGTATTCACGATGCACTCGAAGTTAAAAGAGCGAATGGCAAGACTCTTGTCGTCGAAGTACAGCAACATATCGGTGAGGATACAGTTCGTACTATTGCAATGGATAGCACTGACGGTTTACAACGAGGACTGAAAGTTTATCCTAAGGGTGGCCCTATTACAATGCCTGTCGGTCCACAAATTAAAGGTAGGTTGATGAATGTGGTTGGCGATACCATCGATGGTATGAAACCCGTCGATACTGAGGATTCTTATCCTATTCATCGGGAACCTCCTAAATTTGAAGACTTGGTAACAGTGCAAGAAGTTCTTTACACAGGTATTAAGGTCATCGATTTGCTGGAGCCTTATAGTAAAGGCGGTAAAATCGGATTGTTCGGTGGTGCCGGTGTTGGCAAAACTGTCCTTATCATGGAGCTTATCAATAACATAGCAAAGAAGAATAATGGTTTTTCTGTCTTTGCCGGTGTAGGTGAACGTACCCGTGAAGGTAACGACTTGTTGCGCGATATGCTCGACTCAGGTGTTATCCGTTACGGTAAAGAATTCATGGATGGAATGAAAGAAGGCAAATGGGACTTGTCGAAAGTTGATTATAATGAAGTTTCGAAATCTCAAGCTACCTTGGTTTACGGTCAGATGAATGAGCCTCCTGGAGCACGTGCTTCTGTTGCTTTATCTGGTCTTTCTGTCGCAGAATCTTTTAGGGATGCTGGTGCTAAGAGTGGAGAAACAAATGATATCTTGTTGTTTATCGATAATATCTTCCGTTTCACTCAAGCTGGTTCTGAAGTATCAGCATTGTTGGGCCGTATGCCTTCTGCTGTAGGTTATCAACCAACGTTAGCTACCGAAATGGGAACTATGCAGGAACGTATCGCATCAACAAAATATGGTTCTATTACTTCTGTACAAGCTGTATATGTACCTGCAGACGATTACACCGATCCTGCTCCTGCAACGACATTCAGTCACTTGGATGCAACGACGGTATTGAATCGTAAGATTACTGAAATGGGTATTTATCCGGCTGTCGATCCGCTCGATTCTACATCACGTATCTTGGATCCTAATATTGTAGGTAAGGAACATTATGAAGTTGCTCAAAGAGTAAAACAGATTCTACAGCGGAACAAGGAACTTCAAGATATTATTTCTATCCTCGGTATGGAGGAACTTTCTGATGCCGACCGCACAATTGTTAACCGCGCTCGTAGAGTACAACGTTTCTTGTCTCAGCCATTCGATGTAGCAGAGCAATTTTCAGGTATTCCTGGTGTCATGGTTAATATTGAAGATACGATCAAAGGATTTAAGATGATATTGGACGGAGAGGTTGATGATATGCCTGAACAGGCTTTCCTCAATGTCGGTACTATTGATGAGGCTATTGCCAAAGGAAAGAAGATCCTTGAACAGATTAAAGAGAATTAATAGGTTATTATCATGGGAAAACTACATTTGAATATTGTATCACCAGAGAAAGAACTTTTTGATGGAGAAGTTAGCAGCGTGGGACTGCCAGGTACTTTTGGCGCTTTCACTATTCTGCCCGATCATGCCCCTATTGTATCATCGTTGACAAAAGGTAGATTGACGTATGTGACCGATAAGGAATATGAACTTGATATCGAAGGGGGCTTTATCGAGATGAGCAATGGTGTTGTTTCCGTGTGTGTCTCGTAATATTATAATAGGAGAAGGAATTTATTGGAATGAAATCACTGAAATGGAAATTTGCTTCGTGGATAACCATGTATACAGCAGGGATATTAATTGTGAGTGCTTTAGTATATGGTTATGCTTCAACAAGCTTATATCTTTCAGCTTTTCCGTTCTTGTTAGCTTTCTTTTATTTGTTTGGTTTTGTTGGAGTATCGGTATATGATTGGAGTTTGAAGCATAAACCTGCACAAACGGCAATGTATTATTTGATTGTTCGAATTGCTAAGTTTATGATTTCTTTAGCAGGTGCTCTTATTTATTGTTGGGCAGATAAGAAAAATGCAGTTGTATTTCTTATTACTTATCTGATTATTTATCTGCTTTATTTAATATTTGAGACGGGATTCTATTATCGATATGAGATGGAACAGAAGCAAAAAAGTATGAATAGATGAAACTGAGTAAATGTATATTATGGTTGGTGGCATTAATGCTGGTTGTCCTTGGAGCTGTAAATGTTTGGAAGACTCCTACAGAACAAAAGGAAGGTGCTGTCGACGTAAAAGGACTGATTTTCGGTCATATCGGTGATACCTACAATTGGCATGTCACACAAATAGGGAAGGCTGATATTAATATTACACTTCCTATTATTGTATATAGCAGTACCACCGGTTGGCATTGTTTTAATTATGCTCGTATTGCTGAAAATGGAGGTAGTTACCAAGGCTTTTCTATCGCTCCTGCTGATGCTCCGCATGAGGGGAAGATAGTTGAAAAGGTTGGCAACAAGTTTGTTCGCCCTTGGGATTTCTCGATAACGAAGGTGACTTTGGCACTTTTCATCAATGCCTTCCTTCTTATATCTCTTATCCTTGGAGTAGCTCATTGGTATCGTAAGCATCCGGATGGGAAGACGACTCCGAACGGATTTGTCGGATTTATGGAAATGTTCATCATGATGGTTAATAATGATGTCATCAAGAGTGCAATGGGATCAAATTATCGTAAGTTCTCTCCTTATCTGTTGACAGCGTTCTTTTATATACTACTGAGTAATTTTATGGGATTGATTCCATTTTTCCCATTTGGTGTAACAGTGACAGGCAATATGGCGATAACGATGGTATTGGCTTTGTTTACCTTTGTCATCACAAATGTTACTGGTTCGAAAGTATATTGGAAGGATATCTTTTGGCCTGATGTTCCAATTTGGTTGAAGATACCTCCTATCATACCGTTCATTGAGTTCGTCAGTATTTTAACCAAGCCTTTTGCATTGATGGTCCGGCTCTTCGGTAACATGATGGCAGGACATATGGGTATGCTGGTACTCACGAGTCTTACCTTTATAACGGTCAGCATTAGTCCTGTTCTATGTGGCTCTATGACTATTATAGCAGTGCTGTTCAATATATTCATGTTACTGTTGGAAGTGTTGATTGCTTTCTTGCAGGCTTACATCTTTACCATGCTGTCGGCAACATTTATTGGAATGTCACAGGAAGGTAAGAAGGAATTGGAGGTGGCTAAGTGAACCGATTATTATGAATAAATAGAAATAAATATAAACAATTAAAAATTTAAAGATTATGTTATTATCAGTATTATTACAAGCTGTAAGCGGCTTGAGCCCTATGGCTACATTAGGTATTGCAATTGGTGCAGGTATTTGTGTTTTTGGCGCTGGAATTGGTATTGGCAGAATTGGTGGTCAGGCTATGGAAGCTATTGGACGTCAACCAGAAGCTGCTAACGACATTCGTTCAAACATGATCCTTTCTGCAGCTCTTATCGAAGGTGTTGCATTACTTGCTCTTATCGTTTGTCTATTAGGTTACTTCCTCAAATAACATTCGACCATGTCATTGTTACTACCCGAAAGCGGTCTGTTGTTTTGGATGCTCATCACCTTTGGTGTGGTGTTCTTCATTTTAGCGAAATGGGGATTCCCTGTTATCACCAAGATGGTAGAGAAACGTTCCAATTATATAGACAAGTCTTTAGAAAGTGCCAAAGAAGCAAATGCTCAATTGGCACATCTCAAAGATGAAAGCGCTGCTATTGTAGCTCAGGCTAGCAAAGAGCAGAGCCGTATTCTGAGAGAGGCTACCGAAGAACGGGGAAAGATTATTGAAGCAGCTAAAAAACAAGCAGCAGAAGAAGCCCAAAAGGAGCTAAATGCTGTGAAAGAACAGATTCGTCAGGAAAAAGATGAGGCTATACGTTCTATCCGTCGGCAAGTCGCTGTTCTATCAGTCGATATCGCTGAGAAAATCATTCGAGCTAAATTGGATAAGAGTGATGATCAGATGAAGATGATTGATCGGATGTTGGATGAAGTAATGACTCGTAAAAATTAGTAAGAGATGGATGTAGGTGTTTTATCTGTACGTTATGCCAAAGCATTGATTGGCTTTGCGATAGAAAAGGGAGTGGAAGAGACCGTCTATAATTCTTGTAAACAAGTCGCTTCTTCTTTTCGCAAAGAAGAAAAGCTGCGTGCGGCTCTCGACAATCCTATTTTGTCCATCGATGAAAAAATGAATCTGATTAAGGCTGCTGCTGATTCTAAAGGCGAACCTTGTGAAGAGTATGTTCGTTTTGCCCGTTTGGTCTTGAAACATCGTCGTGAAGGTTATCTGGAATTTATTTCTTTGATGTATCTAGACTTGTATCGTAAATATAGACATGTTGGTGTAGCTAAGCTTATTACAGCTATTCCTGTCGATAAACAAGTGGAAGATAAAATTAAGACGACTTCTCAACGTGTTCTTCATACTACGGATATGGAGTTGGAAACGGTGGTTGATAAGGAAATTGAAGGAGGATTTATATTCGATGTCAATGATTACCGACTTGATGCCAGCGTTGCTACTCAATTGAAACGTATAAAACAACAGTTCATCGAAAGAAATCGAAGGATTGTTTAATGTATTGATTTAATATTAAGATTATGTCTGAAAATATAAATGTAAGCGAAGTTTCCGATATATTACGTCAACAACTTGAAGGCATCGATACTCAAGTCCAACTCGACGAGGTGGGTACTGTTTTGCAGGTTAGTGATGGTGTGGTACGTATTTATGGACTCCGTAATGCGGAGGCTAACGAACTTCTTGAATTCGAGAACGGAATGAGAGCTGTGGTGATGAATTTGGAAGAGGATAATGTGGGCGCCGTATTATTGGGGCCAACTGACCAAATCAAAGAGGGATTCACCGTTAAGCGTACAAAACGTATTGCTTCCATCCGAGTTGGTGAAAGTATGTTGAGTCGTGTTATTGATCCGTTGGGTGAACCTCTTGATGGTAAAGGGGCTATTGATGCAACGAATTTGTGTGAGATGCCTCTTGAGCGTAAAGCTCCTGGTATCATTTTCCGTCAACCGGTAAATGAACCGTTGCAAACGGGTATCAAACCTATTGATGCCATGATTCCTATAGGACGAGGACAACGTGAGTTGATTATTGGTGACCGTCAGACGGGTAAGACTGCCATTGCTATCGATACAATCATTAATCAACGCACCAATTACGATGCGGGCGACCCTGTGTATTGTATTTATGTTGCTGTCGGTCAGAAGGGCTCTACTGTTGCTTCAACAGTTGAAATCCTTCGTAAGTATAACGCTATGGATTATACTATTGTTGTTGCTGCTACTGCTGCCGATCCTGCCGCATTACAATATTTTGCACCTTTTGCAGGCGCTGCTATTGGAGAATATTTTCGTGATACCGGTCGTCATGCTTTAGTAGTATACGACGACTTGTCGAAACAAGCTGTAGCTTATCGCGAGGTTTCATTGATCTTGCGTCGTCCTTCAGGACGTGAAGCATATCCTGGTGATATCTTCTATTTGCATTCCCGTTTATTGGAGCGTGCTGCCAAAATTATCGGTCAGCAAGAAGTTGCTGAGCAAATGAATGATCTTCCTGAATCTCTGAAAGGTAAGGTAAAAGGAGGCGGTTCGCTGACTGCTCTTCCTATCATTGAAACCCAAGCTGGTGATGTTGCTGCATATATTCCAACGAATGTGATATCCATTACGGATGGTCAGATATTCCTTGATACTGATTTATTCAATCAAGGTAATAGACCGGCCATCAATGTAGGTATTTCTGTTTCTCGTGTAGGTGGTAATGCTCAAATAAAGGCAATGAAGAAAGTTGCCGGTTCTTTGAAAATTGATCAGGCTCAGTTCCGCGAACTCGAGGCATTCACTAAATTCGGTGGTGACATGGATCCTGTAACGGCAATGACTATCAATAAGGGACAGCGAAATACCCGCTTATTGGTACAGAAACAGTATAAGCCAATGCCTGTTGAAAAGCAAGTAGCATTAATGTATTGCGGTACTCATGGTTTGCTGCACGATATTTCGGTAGAACAAGTTCCTGATTTTGAAGAAAGATTCTTGCAGACGCTAGAACTGAACCATCAGACTGATGTATTGGATGTCTTAAAGAAAGGAACCATCAACGACGAGGTGATGAAGATACTGACTGATGTCGCAAAGTCTGTGGTAAATCAACTTATCAATTAATAAAGAAAGATCATGCCATCATTAAAAGAAGTCAAGACCAGAATAAACTCCGTAAAGAGTACACGGAAAATCACTTCTGCAATGAAGATGGTTGCTTCAGCAAAGTTGCACCATGCTCAGCAGATGATTGCCGGTATGTACCCTTATGAAGTGAAATTAAATAAGATTCTGACGAATTTCTTGAAAGGTGATGTGTCATTCAGTTCACCCTATATCTCTGTACGACCAGTTTCGCGTGTCGCTATTGTCGTGTTGTCCTCGAATACTTCTTTATGCGGTGCCTTTAATTCCAATGTAATTAAGTTATTTAAGAAAACATTGGAGGATTATAAGACACTCGATAAGAAAGATGTTCTTGTCTACCCGATAGGAAAGAAGATAGAGTTAGCCTTACGGAAAGATGGCTTTGCTGCCATTGGCTCTTATCAGAAACTTGCTGACAGCCCGAACTACAGAGAGGCGTCTGTTATTGCTAATGATTTGATGCAGAAGTTTGCTGCTGGTGAAATCGATAAGGTTGAACTCATATATCATCATTTTAAGTCGACGGCTGTACAGAAATTGCAGTGTGTTACATTACTTCCTATCGATGTTGACAAACTTCGTGAAGAGGCTGCAGCAGTTAAAAATGATGTTGAGCAGAAGTATCTGAATGATTACATTGTTGAACCAAGTGTGGAAGAACTCATTGCGAGTTTGTTACCGCAAGTCGTTTGCCAGAAGGTATTTACTGCTGTCGTTGATTCCAATGCTTCTGAACATGCTGCACGAACAATGGCAATGCAGATAGCGACAGATAATGCTGATGATTTGATACAAGATTTGACAGTCCAGTATAACAAGTCACGTCAACAGGCTATTACGAGTGAACTACTCGACATTATCGGCGGTTCAATGAAATAATAAAGAGAAAGGGGAGTATTAATATTCCCCTTTTCTTTTGTTATGTTAACCATATATAGCCAAACATCATACTAATATTATGAATAGGCTAGAATATCTATATCGTATAGATTATTATCGTAGAAAGCTTTTATTCATTTAACAAGCAGAATGTAACCCCTCAAAGCATGTACAATCCATTATGGTCATAGGGCTAAAGGCCATATAAGATTGGCAACAAGCATATCTTTACAGTTATCATCCGTTACTTATTACACAACTTCGGATTATTATAAAATACTATGTGAGTCTTCTAGAAGGGAAAAATTCCACTTAAATCTTTGGGGAGTTCGACAAAAGAATTATCTTTGTCAATGTGTGATGAGATTTTTCAAATTAATAAAAGCATAATTCACTAATCTAACTTTTATGATTTTTCCCAAATCACGTTTTTTCTTTTATCTTCTTTTATTCTCTATGAGTGTCTCTGCACAACAGAATAAGGAAGGTGTGTCAGTCATCTTGCCCGATAATGCTACTCGTGGGCAAGTGATACAATGTGCAACACAGGTGAGGCCGTCCTATCGGCAGATAGATTACCAGCAACGCGAAATGCTTGGCTTTATTCATATCGGTATGAATACTTTCACTGGTCTCGAATGGGGAACGGGAAAGGAATCGCCTGAGATTTTCAATCCTTCACAACTTAATGCTGACGAATGGGTAAAGACTTTCAAAAAAGCAGGAATAACAGGTGTAATCCTAGTAGCTAAACATCATGATGGATTCTGCGTGTGGCCTAGTAAATATACTGATCATACAGTGGCTCATTCTCCATGGCGCAGAGGTAAAGGTGATCTCGTGAAAGAAGTTGCTGATGCTTGTCATAAGTATGGGATGAAATTGTGTTTGTATCTTTCTCCTTGGGATATGCACGATCCGACATATGGATCTGAGGCTTACAACGATTATTATATTCACCTTCTTGAAGAATTGTTGACGAACTACGGACCTGTTTATCTGTTGTGGTTTGATGGGGCTGGAACGGAAGAACTTGTGAACGGACATAAGATGCCTTTTGATTGGCATCGTATCTTTAGCAAGGCTCGCGAGTTACAGCCTGATGTCCTTCTTTCGGGGAATGCCCCCGATATCCGTTGGGTTGGTAATGAAATGGGTAAGGGGCGCAGTACCGAATGGTGTGTGCAAGGTATTAATACGATGGAACCTCTTTTCAGTTCATTGAGTGGATATAGTTATCGTATCTCGAATTTGGGAAGTATAGAAGATTTGATGACAAAGAAACGGCTTGTTTGGTATCCTTCGAGAGGAGGATTGCCCCTACGAAAAGGTTGGTTCTATAACGCTAACGATGATAATACAACGAAATCATTATCGTATCTGGTGGATAGTTACTTTTCTACTATCGGGCAGAATTCAAATTTATTGCCTAATCTCTCTCCCGACAAGACGGGGCGATTCCCTGCTAAAGATGCTCAGCGCCTGATAGATTTCGGCAAGATCATTGCTAAAATGAAATCGGTGGATTATGCTAAGCATTGTCGCGTTATACCTGTATCTGGCTGGATCGGCAATACTTCATCGTCACTGATAACTGACACAGATCCTTTTACTTCATGGTCTACCGCCGATGGAACAACAACAGCTGTGGCCGAAGTTAAACTTGTTAAACCTGCTACAATCAATGTCATCAAAATACAAGAGAATATTAGAGATTTTGGTCAACGTGTAGAGCGTTTCGCAATCGATGTGATGTCTGCTGCTGGTTGGAAGGAGGTCGCTACAGGAACGTCGATAGGTTTCCGTAGAATGGTGCGTCTTTCTCAACCTGTACATTCCGACTCATTTAGAATACGTTTTTTGGATGCTCGTGTCTCCATCTCTTTTGGTAATCTATCGATGTATTACTTGGAGGATATACAACAAGAACAGAATTTGACAGCTGTTCGCACTTCTTTAAATGGACAGGCAATCACTTTGTCGTTTAATGGAATAAAAGGTAATGTTGATAGTAATCTGCTTATTGATGGGAATGAAAGGACTATCTGGAAAGGGATAGTCGATGAACTCCCGGCTACGGTAGTGATGCAACTCAAGAGTCCTCAAACATTGACGGGCATATCCTATCTTCCTGATGGAACGAGTAATAATCATATTGACAACTATGCAATCTATACAAGTAGCGACGGCAGTAATTGGAAGTTAGCATCTTCGGGACGATTTGGAAATATTGAAAACAATCCTGTTGAGCAATTCATTAACTTTACAGCAACAGATGTGCAATATGTAAAATTAGAGATACAGAAAATTATCTCTTCACAAAAGAGAGTGAATATAAATGAGATAAAGCTTTTTGTTAAATAGAACCTTATTATTAATGGTATGATTGAAATGAAACGATATTTATTGTGGGCTGCTCTTTCACCGATGGCAACGCTCTTGGTTTCGGCAGGTGAAAAAGATGGTAAGGAAAAACTGAAAGTGAATGACAGAAAACTTCCTAATGTCGTTATTATATATGCTGATGATTTAGGATATGGAGACTTGCAATGTTACGGAGCTAAGAATGTGAAGACTCCGAATGTTGATAAGTTAGCTTCGTTAGGAGTACGGTTTAACCATGCTCATGCAACTGCAGCCACGAGTACTCCTTCACGCTTTTCTCTATTGACAGGCGAATATGCTTGGCGACGCGAAGGCACTGACATAGCAGCGGGGAATGCAGGGATGATTATCCGTCCCGAGCGTTATACAATTGCTGATATGTTCAAAAATGCGGGATATGCTACTTCTGCCTTCGGAAAATGGCACCTCGGATTAGGTGATAAGGATGGTGAACAAGATTGGAATGCTCCTCTACCTACAGGATTGGGCGATTTAGGTTTCGACTATTCGTATATTATGGCTGCTACAGCTGATAGGGTTCCTTGTGTCTTTATCGAAAATGGTAAAGTCGCTAATTACGATTCTTCAGCTCCTATTAAAGTGAGCTATAAGGAGCCATTCAAAGATGAACCTTTAGGAAAAGATCATCCTGAGCTATTGTACAACTTGAAGTCTAGTCATGGGCACGACATGGCAATAGTGAATGGTATCGGACGGATTGGTTATATGAAGGGGGGAGGAAAGGCTCTTTGGAAGGATGAAAATATCGCTGATTCGATTACGGCTCATGCCGTTCAGTTTATTCGTTCACACAAAGATGAACCATTCTTCATGTACTTTGCCACGAACGATGTACATGTCCCACGTTTCCCGAATCAACGTTTCCGTGGAAAGAGTGGAATGGGACTTCGCGGAGATGCCATCGTTCAGTTTGATTGGAGCGTAGGTCAGATTATGGAGACACTCGATAGACTAGGCCTTTCGGAAAATACACTTATTATTTTATCTAGTGATAATGGCCCTGTCGTCGATGATGGATATCAGGACCAGGCAGAGGAACTGCTTAATGGACATAGTCCTGCAGGTGTTTTACGAGGTAATAAATACAGTGCTTTCGAAGGAGGAACGCGTATTCCTGCTATTGTATGTTGGCCAAAGCAGGTCCGTCGTGCACAAGTGTCTAATGCATTAGTATCTCAAGTCGACTTGTTTGCATCGTTGGCATCACTTGTCGGAGCAAAATTACCGATAGGAGCCGCGCCCGACAGTGAGAACCATCTCGGTACTTGGCTAGGGGAAAATGATGTCAATAGAGCCTTTGTCATCGAACAATCTTCGAATCATACACTGTCTGTACGTACGAAAGAATGGAAATACATCGAGCCTAATGATGGACCTAAGATGATCACTTGGGGGCCGAAGATTGAGACGGGTAATTTATCTACTCCTCAACTATATAATGTATTGCAAGATGTCCATGAGGAGTATAATGTCGCAGCGCAACATCCAGATATGCTATTTTATCTTCAAAATATACTGCGTCGAGCCCGAGCAAGACAATGATTGCGCCAGTTACATTAGTTATGCGTAACTCCATTGTCGATATTACCGCGACATTCCCGAAGCAGAATATTCTGCAATTGCTTTAGTCTATCGGGGTATTGTCTAGACAAGTCCTTTCGTTCTTGCGGATCATTGGGCAGATAGAATAGTTCCCAAACATTCTTAGGAAGGTAATAACGGAGTTTCCAACCGTTATCATATACAATTCCAGGACCGGTATAAGAGCCAAAGACAACGTATCGGTCCGCTTTTTGTTTCTTGTTCTGAAGAAGAGAACTTAGGTACGACTGACCGTCTTTCTTTATAGGGAGTAACACATGCAGCATATCGGCAACAGTAGGCAGGAAGTCGTAGTTGGACACTAGCTCCTTGCACACCTTACCTTGCGGAATAATGCCGGGACAGTAGAATACTAGCGGAATATGAACGCCGCCTTCAAGATTGCTGCGTTTCAATCCGGCCATACTTGCATTACCATTGAATATATCGCCGCTCGTGCTGCTATAATATTTATTTCCCAAATCATCATACAGCTTCCCTGTCTGCAGATTCCGATAAGGTTTCTCGCATCGGCCCTTCTGAGCATAATAAATCTCGTGGCCGTTGTCGGAAGCAAAAACGATGATAGTATGGTCGGCAATACCCAGACGTTGCAATTCTGCTATGATGGCTCCTATATTATCGTCTAGCAGTTTAACCATCGAAGCATATTCTTTCTCTATGGTAGTAAGATGTGTGTTGTTGGCAATTTCAGGGTCGATGGCAGGAACAGCGACAGGACCATGAGGCAATGTCGTAGGATGATAAAGGAAGAAAGGCTTGTCTTTATGGGTTCTCAGAAAGGCGAGGATCTTATTCAGAAATATGTTTTGAACATATACCTCTTTTCCATTCTTATCCCATCGTTCGGCCAATGTCTTATCAGTCTCTTGTTCTATGCTCTTTCCGCAGTTGGTATGCGTATTACCGGGGATGGGGACAATCTTGCCGTTGTCGAAAAGAAAAGGCGGATAATATCCATGACAACGAATATGGTCCAGGTATCCGTAATAATAATCCCATCCATGTCGTGTCATTTGTGCTCGAGTAGCAGTAAAGCCGTACTCTAATTTACCAATTTGGGCAGTAAAGTATCCTGCCTTTTTGAAGACTTGTGGAAGATAGTAATCTCCTTTAGGAAGACGTACATCAACTGAGTCGATTGATGTTTCGACGGGAGCTATCTTGTTAGTATCAGTAACCGAATACAAATATGCTCCACCACGTGAAATATTCCATTTTTCTGTACCATGGCAGTCGTTATATCCCGTCAGTAGCGAAGCTCTAGCTGGTGCTGAGAGCATACAACCGTAAGCTCGGCTGAAACTCGTTCCATACTGAATCAACCGGTCAATATTAGGTGTTTGAAACTGTTGTTGGCCATAAGCAGAAAGCATTCCTTTGCCCATGTCGTCTGCATAGATATATATTACATTAGGTTTTACCTTCACTCTATTTTGTGCAGCGACAGGCAGACTAGCGAACAGCAGTATACCTCCTAGAAATAATCTGTTGGTCATAGGCTCATAATTAAGTTTAACTAAAGATATTTTCCTGATAGACTGAGCAAAGATATCTTTTATTTCGTTCAAACATACACATTAATCTGTGTTTTTTATGTATGTTTGCAATATCTTTTATCATTCACTCAAGAAATGGAAACACAGATCACTAAGTTTTATTTCATACTTGGCATTCTTTTTTCGTTTACTACTTTGAACGGCTATAGCCAGCAGCGAATCAAATGGAACAATGACCTTCTCTTGCCGTCAGTCAATCGGCAGATTAACAAAGGCCTTTCGGGAGTATTTTCTGGTTTTGTTGGGAAAGAACTGATTATCGCTGGTGGTTCTAATTTTCCCGATAATACACCATGGAGGGGTGGGCATAAGACTTTTTATCGGGCTCTTTATTCGAAGAATGTAACTAAGAATACGAAATGGAAAGTCTGTCAGAATGCAATCCCGTTGCCATTGGCTTATGGTGTATCTATCCAATTATCATCAGGAATATTATGTATCGGCGGCTGCAATGCCCAACAATGTTCGGATAAAGTCTTTTTGATATCAAAGAAGAACGGGCAGATTAAGATAACAGATTTCCCGTCTCTTCCTTCGCCACTGGCTAATGCCACTGGAGCACTGCTTGGCAACTGTGTCTATATTGCAGGCGGACAGGAGCGCATGGATAAACAAGAAGCGACGAATCATTTCTATGTTCTCAATCTTACTCATAAACAAAACGGTTGGAAAGAACTGAACACATGGCCTGGCGATTATCGGGGTTATGCAGTTTCTGCAGCTCAATACAACGGGAAAGAACTTTGTTTTTATCTGTTCAGTGGCAGAGATTATAAAGCCGACGGTTATGTGAAGGTGTTGACAGATGGTTACGTCTATCACCCGCAGTCGGATAAGTGGGAGAGGGTAGCAGGAGAATTCCCTGTGATGGCGGCGACAGCAATACCGGTCGGCAATCATGCAATTCTGTTTTTGGGCGGAGTACCGAAGCTTATCCCCGGTTCCGATAATCACCCCGGGTTCGACAATACCGTTCGATTGTTCAATACCGATAATCAAAATCTGAGTAAGTTGGAGGTCGCTCCCTACCCGTTGGCGGTTACTACAAACACTGTCTTCCGCGAATCTTGCTTTTATATTACTTGCGGAGAGGTGAAGCCGGGCATTCGTACTCCTCATATACTGAAAGGAACATTCGTAATGAAATAATATTATTTAGTATAAACAAGAAACATAAACAAATAACAATATGAAAAATTATCAGCGTCTTAAAGGCTTAATAGCCGCTACTTTCACCCCGATGGATGCATCTGGCAATATCAATCTCTCTATCATCGATTCGTATGCCGATTATCTGGCTGATTCAGCAATAGCGGGCGTTTTTGTTTGCGGTACTACCGGTGAATCACTTTCCCTTACTATTCCCGAACGCAAGGCTATTCTTGCTCAATGGGTACAGTCGGCAAAGGGCAGATTCAAAGTGATAGCCCATGTAGGATGTAACTCATTAATGGAAGCCATGGAGTTGGCTGCACATGCCAGCAAAGTGGGAGCCGATGCCATCGGTGCCATGTCGCCTTGTTTTTTCAAGCCTGCAAATGTAGACAGCCTTATTCGTTTTTTTGAGCCGATAGCGAAGGCAGCGTCCGAATTGCCTTTTTATTTCTATTATCTGCCATCGATGACGGGGTTCTATGTAACTGTCTCCGAATTCCTTACTAAGGGGAAAAAGGTCATACCTAATTTAGTCGGCGTGAAGTTTACAGATAACAATCTGATGGACATGGCCGATTGCATCGCATTGAATAACGGCGAGTTCGAGATTCTTCACGGCTACGATGAAATCCTTGTCTCGGGTATTGCAATGGGAGCTGTTGCAGGAGTGGGCAGTACCTACAATTATATTCCGAAGGTATATAGCGGCATTTTCGAACAGATGGAGAAGGGAAATCTCGTAGAAGCCCGTCGTTTGCAACTGCAATCAGTAGATATCGTGAAGGTCATCATCAAGTACGGTGGCGGTTTAAGAGGAGGCAAGGCGATAATGAAATTGATAGGCATCGATTGCGGTCCGTGCAGATTGCCAGTTACGCCACTCACAGAAAGCGAATGGGAAAGTCTTAAGACAGATTTGCGGAAGCTGGATTTTATCGACATCAAAGAATAGAGAAGCAAATCCTTTATGAAGAAATGGTTATTCTTTGGTCTGCTGCTTTTGGGGCAATTGAACATACCCGGTAAGGTTGTCGACAGTGAAGCAGAAAATGGGACACTTTCGGCAGATACATTGTCGACTGCTGATGTCTTTGTCCGCAATCAGGGTGGATATGCTTGTTATCGTATCCCTGCAGTGATACAAACGCATGCAGGAACCATCATTGCCTTTGCCGAGGCACGTAAGAACGGTTGTTCGGATACGGGGAAGATAGATTTGGTTATCCGACGTTCTACCGATGGCGGAACGACTTGGGGCGCGATGATTAAGGTATGGACTGATGGTGATAACACTTGTGGAAATCCTGTGCCGATAGTAGATAGCACGACAGGACGTATTTACCTGTTGGGCACTTGGAACTTGGGTCCCGATCATGAATCCGCCATCATTAATCGGACGAGTAAGGATACCCGTCGTGTGTTTTTCTTGTATTCGGATGATGACGGACTTACGTGGTCGACTCCGCAAGAGATAACTTCTCAAGTGAAGAAAGTGGATTGGACTTGGTATGCTACCGGTCCATGCCATGGTATTCAGTTACAAAGCAAGAAATATAAAGGCAGAATCGTGGTGCCAGCTAACCATAGCGAGGCAGGTACAAAAGAATCTCATTCGCAGGTGATATATTCCGACGATTGCGGTCGTACCTGGAAACTTGGCGGTATCACTTCGAAAGAAAAGAATGAATGTAGTGTGGTGGAATTGAGCAATGGTGACCTGATGCTGAACATGCGGAATTATGATCGGAAGTTGAATAAGACGAGGGCTTATGCCATCAGTAAAGATGGTGGTGATTCGTGGTCGGAAGTACAGTATGCTTCGGAATTGATAGAGCCCATTTGTCAGGGCAATATCATCAATTATACCCGATATGGAAAGATTACCAAGCAGTTGTTTTTCTCAAATCCTGCTGCTGTGGATGAGCGTGTGAAGATGACAATCAGAAAGAGCAATGATAACGGTCGGTCTTGGCCCTATTCTTATCTCGTATATGCGGGTCCAAGTGCGTATTCCGACATGGTCGTGCTGAGCAATGGCAGTATAGGACTGCTCTACGAATCTGGCATCAATGATGCTTACGAGAAAATCAGTTTTTCTGTGATACCGGTGAACAAATTAAAGAAAGAATAGCAGATGAAGAGTAGTTCGAAGATATATCCTTGGGTGCTTGTCGGGTTGTTGTGGGGTGTTGCCTTACTGAATTATATGGACAGGCAGATGCTATCGACGATGAAAGATACCATGCAGGTAGATATTGAACAGTTGCAATCGGCTACGAACTTCGGACGATTGATGGCTGTCTTCTTGTGGATCTATGGCATCATGAGTCCGTTGTCAGGATTGATTGCCGATCGTCTGAGCAGGAAGTGGTTAATAGTGGGCAGTTTGTTCGTTTGGTCGAGTGTCACTTTGGGCATGGGTTATGCCACTTCCTTCACCCAGTTATATTGTTTACGGGCTGTCATGGGTATCAGTGAGGCATTATATATCCCTGCGGGACTTTCGTTGATTGCAGATTGGCATCCCGACAAAACGCGTTCGCTGGCTATCGGCATACACATGACGGGCCTTTATGCCGGACAGGCTATCGGCGGATTCGGAGCCACTATCGCTGTGGCATTGTCGTGGCACACTACTTTCCATTGGTTCGGTATTATCGGCATTGCGTATGCTCTTGTCCTGATGCTGTTCTTGCGGGAAAAGAAAGATCATGGAGTGAACTCGCATACAGAAGCAGCGAATGATACGAATCGGCTAGGCACTTGGAAGAAGTTGTCATTGCTTTTCAGCAATGTCGCCTTCTGGATAATCTTATTGTATTTCGCTGTTCCGAGTCTGCCGAGTTGGGCGACTAAGAACTGGCTGCCCACATTGTTTGCGGAAAATCTGAATATCCCGATGTCGCAGGCAGGACCACTGTCTACCATCACCATCGCTTTCTCGTCGTTTGTCGGCGTGATATTCGGTGGTATGCTTTCCGACAAGTGGGTACAAAAGAATCTTCGCGGCAGGGTTTATACGGGAGCCATAGGACTCAGTCTCACGATTCCTTCACTGTTGCTGCTCGGCTTTGGTCATACTTTCATCACCGTCATTGGGGCAGGACTCCTTTTCGGCGTAGGTTATGGAATTTTCGATGCCAACAACATGCCAATAGTCTGTCAGTTTATTCCGACAAAGTCGAGGGCTACCGCCTATGGCATTATGAACATGGTCGGTGTTTTTGCAGGAGCTTTTATCACGAGCCTGCTGGGGAAGTGGACGGATAATGGTAAACTGGGACTGGGCTTTGCCATGCTCGCTGCTGTCGTCTTCGTCGCGTTGATGGTGCAGCTTTATTTCCTGCGTCCGAAAACGCAAGATATGAAGTGAAACAACATGGTTATATCGTTGGATTTTCGTGGTTATGTTACTAAATTTTCGTAGTTATGATTTCAAACTTTCATAACTATGTTTCTAAAAGTTTATAACTATGATCTTCCGACAACATAACTATGAAAATTTAGAAACATAACTATGATATTTTGGGCTGATAAAGTCGTTGAGTTTTATTGTTAATATTGTACAAAAATGATTGTTTGCATTTTACTTTTAGGATTTTGTCGACTCTAACTAAAGATATGCTTGACAAAGATTTGAATATTGTTAGGAAAGATTATCCCTATGAGAACAAAATGCGCATATGCTATTTCTGCATTTTTGTTTTTGCCTTTCTTTGTCTCCTCTTCTTCACCGATTCCATCGCTTATGCCCAGACAGGCAAGGTATTCCTCTCGGGACATGTTGTCGATAAGGATACACACCTGTCGATTCCTTTTGCTTCCGTTCGTCTGTTTTCGTTGCCCGACAGCACGATGATTGCCGGCGGTACGACAGACAACGATGGTAAGTTCAGCTTCTCGGCAGTGTTGAAACAGGGAAAGAACTACCAACTCAATATCTTTTATATAGGTTATACCTCGTTTAACCAACTGTTGCCCGAGCAGAATCAGAAGTCGAACCTGAACTTGGGTGACATTATTTTGTCACAGGGGAATATTGATTTGAATGCGGCAGTGGTTACGGCAAAGGCTCCGCTCGAAGTCACTGTCGAAGATACTACCGTATATAATACATCGGCATATCGAACTCCCGAAGGCTCGATGTTGGAAGAACTGGTCAAGCAGTTGCCGGGAAGTGAGATAACCGACGACGGGAAACTGGTGATACATGGCAAGGAGGTGAAGAAGATTCTAGTGGATGGAAAGGAATTTTTCTTTGACGATCCGCAAGCGGCAATGAAGAATTTCCCCGTGGAGATGATAGAAAAGATGAAAGCTTATGAGCGGAAATCGGACCTGGCACGGTTAACAGGAATTGACGACGGTGAGGGAGAGATGATACTCGACTTGTCGGTCAAGAAGGATATGAAGAAGGGATGGCGGGAGAACTTCTTAGGAGGCGTCGGAAGTAAACAGCGATTTGAGATAGCGAATACGTATAACCGCTTCCGTGATAATTCGCAGTTGACGGTGATAGGCAACCTGAATAACACCAATAACCAAGGATTCTCCGAACTGCAGCAGCAGTCGTCGGCTTCTACAGGCGATACTCGCAGTCGCAATGGCATTGCTACGTCACGCTCTTTCGGCTTGAACTTCAGTCGCGACTGGGAAAATGTAAAGTTGCGTTCTAATGTTCAGTATTCGGGCGTTAATCGATCCCAAATTACCCGTTCGACAACAGATAACTTCCTCCGAGCCGATAAGTCTATCTCGAAGGGTAACAGTGATGACGGAAATAGAAGTCATAACTTAACGGCTAACTTATCGTTGGAGTGGCAGCTGGATTCTCTTTCTACACTGATATTCCGCCCACAATATCATCGCTCGACAAGTAACAGAGAGAGTAAAAACTTCCAGCAAAGCTGGGCGAACGATACGTTGGTAAATGATAAAACATCTTCGAACAACGGCAATAACTGGCAATATGACACGGGTTTCATGCTGCAGCTGAGTCGTAAACTGAGCCGCACGGGCAGAAATGTTGCCTTATCTGTGAACTATGGCTTCAATGCCTCATCGTCCGACAGATATAGCTATTCGACGATAAACTATTATAGAAGAAATACGAAGAAGGTGTTGAATCAGAAAATACATAATGAGACGGACGGGAATAATTACCGAGTTCAGTTCGTCTATGTAGAACCGTTACCATGGGCTCACTTCTTGCAATTTCGCTATAGCTATCAATATCGGGTGAATAATTCGGATAGGTTTGTATATGATTGGGATACTAATCAGAATGATTTCTATGCCGATTGCGACACGGTGACGAGCAATAGTTTCGAAAATCAATATTCTAATCATCTGTTCAATCTGGCAATCCGAACTTCCCGCTTGAAGTACAACTATAATTTCGGTTTCGATTTGGAACCGCAACGTTCAACAAGTCATTCGTTCTTGGGCGATGTTTCGAAGAACAGGTTCACAAAACAGGTGTATAATTTCTCTCCTACAGCCAACTTCATTTATAAGTTCTCTAAACGGACTCGGTTGAATATTACTTATCGCGGGACGAGCAGGCAGCCGAATATTTTCGATTTGCAGCCGATAGTCGATACGACAAATCCGCTTTATATCCGTGTGGGCAATCCTTCATTGAAGCCGTCGTATACCAATACCTTTATGCTGAACTATAATTCGTATAATATCAAGCATCAGAGTAATATGGTGGTAACGCTGCTTGGTGAGAATACACTGAACAATGTAACGTCGCAGGTGACTTATGATAGCAATACTGGCGTACGTACTACTACGCCCGTCAACTTGAATGGTAATTGGCGTGCACAAGGTACCTTCTCGTTGAATACTCCTTTTGCCAATAAATGTTGGATATTCCGTACGAACTCGTATATGCAGTTCAGTAATCAGAACGGATATACTACTATCAACAATGGGGATCCGCAAAAGACTTCTGTAGAACATCTCACTGCTCGTCAACGACTGCAAATGACTTATCGTACGCAACCTTTCGAAGCTTCGGTAAGAGGTTCGGTACTCTATAATAATTCCTACAATAATGTGAGAGATTCTCGTACGGAGACCTACGATTATTCTGCTGGAGGTTCGGTACAATGTTACTTGCCCTGGAACTTGGAGTTCTTTAGCGATATCACTTATAACCTTCGTTTAGGCTATGGCTATACGGGCAGTAACCTCAGAAACTGGATGTGGAACTGTCAGCTTTCAGCATCCTTTTTCCATCGTAAGCAACTGACTCTTCGCCTGAAGATTTATGATATCCTGCGACAAGAAAACTCTCTTTTCCGTAATATCTCTTCAACGGCTATTCGCGACGTCGAATACAATGCCTTGGGAAGTTATGTAATGCTGCATGCTATTGTCCGAATAAACATGATGGGCAAGAGGAGAACAAGGCGATAATTTCTTTGTTCGTTCGTCAGATTGATGTATATTTGTAATTCAAAAACATCAAATGCCATGAAAATTCGAGTTTTACTGTTCACTTGTTGTTTGTATCTTTCGATCACTGCCTTTGCTTCTCCTTGCAAGGTAGTTAAGTCTAACAGTGATTTGGTCTTTCCTCAACTGGCTACTTCTTGGGATGAAGGTATACCTCTTGGCAATGCTACCATCGGAGCATTGATATGGAAACATAATGGTGCCCTAAGATTCTCTTTGGATAGGACAGACTTATGGGACTTGCGTCCTGTAGATAGCCTGTCGGGCCCTAATTTCCGCTTCTCTTGGATATTGTCGCACGTACGTAATAAGGATTACGAACCTATTCATAAGAAGTTTGATTGGTCGTACGACAATCTGCCTGCTCCTTCGAAGATTCCTGGTGCTGCGCTGGAGTTCTCATTGGAAAAGATGGGGAATCCTTCACAGGTGCGTTTGTATCTCAATAATGCATTGTGCGAAGTGAAATGGGCAGACGGTACGGAACTGCAGACATTTGTACATGCTACTCAGAACGTCGGCTGGTTTGTGTTTCGGAATTTGAAGACTTCCTTCGTTCCCCAACTGATTGTTCCTGCCTATAATACGAATAATGTAAATAGCAGTACAGGGGGTGTATCGGGTGAGAATCAGGATTTGAAACTGTTGGGTTACGAGCAGGGGAGCGTAGTCCGCAATGGAAATGAGATTGTCTATCACCAGAAAGGTTATAAGGACTTCTATTACGATGTCGTTGTTAAATGGCAACAAGTCGGCACTACTTTATACGGTTCTTGGAGCATTACTTCTTCACTCTCGGGAGAACATGCTGCCAATTTGGTTGCTCAAGCGATGAAACGTGGCTTACAACGGGATTATCAGTCGCACCTCAACTTCTGGAACAAATACTGGAATCAGTCGTCGGTATCACTACCCGATGCTGTTTTGCAAAAGCAATATCAGAATGAGATGTATAAGTTCGGTTCTGCTTCCCGTGAACATTCGTATCCAATCTCACTACAAGCAGTGTGGACTGCCGACAATGGCAAAATGCCGCCTTGGAAGGGGGATTACCATCACGACTTAAATACGCAGCTTTCGTATTGGCCTTCGTATACGGGCAATCATCTGCAGGAGGAGTTGGGCTATATCAATACGCTCTGGAATCAGCGGGATGTATATAAACGTTATACGAAAGAGTTCTTTGGCAAAGACGGCATGGATATTCCTGGTGTCTGTACATTGACAGGTGAGCCAATGGGTGGATGGGTACAGTATTCTATGTCGCAGACAGTGAGTGCTTGGCTAGCACAACATTTTTATTTGCATTGGAAATATTCAGCGGATAAGAAATTCTTGAAAGAAAAGGGATATCCTTTCGTAAAAGATGTTGCTACATTCTTGGAACAAATCTCAAAGGTCGACGAGAAAGGTGTCCGTCGCCTGGAAATAAGTACGAGTCCTGAGGTATACGATAACTCTCCTAAGTCATGGTTCCCGACGATGACCAATTACGACTTGGCATTGATGCGCTTTATATTTAGTGCTTCTGCAGAAATGGCCAGCAACTTGGGCTTGACTGAAGAGTGTCAGCATTGGCAGAATATAGGGAAACAGTTGCCGGCATTCGACTTGGATGCTGATGGTGCACTGACTTTCGCTCATGGCTTTCCTACTGATTTCTCGCATCGTCATTTCTCTCATGCGATGGCAATACATCCATTGGGGTTGATTAACTGGACGGATGGTGAGAAATCGCAGCATATCATTACAGCTACGTTGAAGAAGTTAAAGATGAACAGTCCCGATTATTGGGTGGGCTATTCCTATAGCTGGCTCGGTAATATGAAGGCAAGGGCTTTCGATGGTGAAGGTGCTGCCGAGGCATTGCGCATATTCGCACAATGTTTCTGTTTGAAGAACACATTCCATGCCAACGGCGACCAGTCGCGAACGGGCAAGTCAAAGTTCACCTATCGTCCTTTTACCCTCGAAGGCAACTTTGCTTTTGCTTCAGGTGTTCAGGAAATGCTGCTGCAGAGTCATACGGGAACTGTCTATGTCTTTCCTGCTATTCCTAAGACTTGGCGAAATGTATCGTTCAATAAACTTCGGGCAATGGGTGCATTCTTGGTATCTGCTACTAAGAAAGAGGGAAAGATAACGCGTTTGCAAGTCTATTCTGAGAAGGGCGGTACATTGAATATCGTTTCTCCTGTCTCGGGAAAACTATTGAAGTTCCATACGGTAGCAGGACAGCTGATAAAGATTATATGATTTTAATAAAGAAATAGATATGGGAAAGAAGGTTGTAACCTTGGGAGAGATAATGCTTAGATTGTCGACTCCCGGTAATACTCGTTTTATACAGTCTGATTCGTTCGATGTGATTTATGGTGGCGGTGAAGCGAATGTAGCAGTAAGTTGTGCTAATTATGGGCACGATGCTTATTTTGTCACTAAACTCCCGAAACACGAGATAGGACAGTCTGCCGTGAATGCTCTACGTAAATACGGTGTTCATACAGATTATATCGTCCGTGGTGGCGATAGGGTAGGAATTTATTATTTGGAGTCGGGTGCATCGATGCGACCGAGCAAGGTGATTTACGACCGTGCTCATTCGGCAATTGCCGAGGCCGATGCTGATGAATTCGATTTCGACAATATCATGACCGGTGCCGATTGGTTTCACTGGACGGGTATCACTCCCGCTATTTCCGATAAGGCTGCCGAATTAGTAAGGTTAGCCTGCGAGGCAGCAAAACGTCATGGAGTGACTGTTTCCGTAGACTTGAATTTTCGCAAGAAGTTATGGACGAAAGAAAAGGCTCAGTCAATCATGAAGCCTTTGATGAAGTATGTAGATGTATGTATCGGCAATGAGGAAGATGCGGAACTTTGTCTTGGCTTCAAACCGAATGCAGATGTGGCATCGGGTAAGACGGATGCAGAAGGTTATAAGGGTATCTTTGAGAAAATGGTGCAGACGTTCGGCTTTAAGTATGTCATATCTACGTTGCGCGAGTCGCTTTCTGCTTCTCATAATGGATGGAAAGCGATGATTTATAACGGCAAAGATTTCTATATATCGAAGCATTATGATATTTTCCCGATAGTGGACAGAGTAGGGGGCGGTGACTCTTTCGCAGGAGGAATTATTCATGGGTTGATGACTAAACCGAATCAAGGGGAAGCTTTGGAGTTTGCTGTGGCAGCTTCGGCTTTGAAGCATACGATAAACGGCGACTTCAACTTGGTTTCCAAAGAAGAGGTTGAGGCTCTTGCCGGTGGTGATGCTTCGGGAAGAGTACAGCGATAAATGATGTGGAACAATTATTTGAAAGGAACGAAAAATGGCAAAATTTGATAAGATAACAGTGTTGAATAAGATAGGTGATACGGGTATGGTACCTGTGTTCTATCATTCGAATGTCGATGTGGCTAAAAATGTTGTGAAGGCTTGTTACGATGGCGGAGTTCGTGCCTTCGAATTTACTAATAGGGGTGACTTCGCACAAGAAGTGTTTGGTGAGGTCGTTAAATTTGTCCGCAGCAACTGTCCTGATATGGCAATCGGAGCAGGTTCGGTAGTCGATGCTCCTACCGCAGCGATGTATATTCAACTGGGAGCCGATTTCATTGTCGGACCTTTATTCAATCCTGATGTAGCTAAGGTATGCAACCGTCGTCTGATACCTTATACACCGGGTTGCGGAACCGTTACAGAAGTCGGATTCGCACAAGAGGCAGGATGCGATCTCTGTAAGATATTTCCTGGCGAAGTATATGGCCCGAAGTTTGTAAAAGCACTGCTCGCTCCCATGCCTTGGTCGAAACTAATGGTAACCGGTGGGGTGGAACCATCGCGGGAGAACCTCACGGAATGGATGAAAGCAGGTACTTTCTGTGTAGGCATGGGTTCCAAACTTTTCCCGAAGGAGAAGATTGCAACCCAAGACTGGACCTATATCACTGCCAAATGCGAAGAGGCACTTGCCTATATTAAAGATATATCGTTATAGTGCAAAGACATTGAATCCTCCGTCTACTACGGCTACCGTACCGGTAACGAACGAGGAGGCTTCGCTGATGAGGTATTGAATGGTGCCGCATAACTCTTCGGGTCTGCCGAACCGTTTGAATGGAGTCTGACGGATAACATCTTGTCCGCGGGAAGTCAGCGAACCATCTTCATTTGTCAGCAACGCACGGTTCTGGTCTGTAAGGAAGAACCCTGGAGCAATAGCATTGACACGTATCTTCTCTGTGAACTTGGTTGCTACTTCGTTGGCTAGGAAAGCTGTGAAATTAGATATTCCTGCTTTGGCAGCGGCATAACCCATAACACGTGTCAACGGACGGAAAGCGGCCATCGACGAGAAGTTTACGATGCTGCCTTTCCCTGCTTTTACCATCGGTTTCAAAAAGGCTTGTGTCGGAATAATAGTACCCGTAAGATTTACGTTCAGTACTTTTTCAAATTCGTCTACTTTAATATCGAAGAAAGTATTAGACGGTGCGATTGTTGCCCCTTTCATATTACCGCCTGCAGCATTCAGCAGTGTATCTACTTTACCGTATCGGTTGATGATATCGTTTACGTTTTGCTCTACGACAGCAGCATTCAACACATCCGTTTTTAAGAAGAGCGCGTTACCGCCCTCTTTTTGAATAGAAGAGACAATCTCATTGCCGATTTCTTCTCGTCTGCCCATAATCACAACCTTAGCACCTTGCTGAGCTAAATACGCAGCGATGCAACGTCCCAATATACCCGTTCCACCGGTAATGGCAACGACTTGGTCTTTCACTGAAAATAATTCGTTCATATCTTGATATCTTTATATTTTTCCTTCTTCAATTTCTCTGTCTACAGTAGCAATTACTCCTTCCATCTGTCCGAGGGCGAGCATTCTTCCGTGGAATGAATACCCTGCGTTATAACCTTTCTTGTCATCGCCTAACATGAGTGGAGCGTGGTCGACACGCATCGGCAGGTTAGGGTTCGTCTTCTCGAAGATGCGGACGAGTTCGATAAGGTTTGCGCGGCCTCCTAAATGGGGAGCTTCTTTAAAGTCGCCGTTGGGCTGTACTTGTGTGCTGCGCAGATGCACAAACCATGTACGTTTTGCATATTTGCGAGCGAGCAGCGGTACATCATTCTGCAGTCCCGAACTGATAGAACCGGCGCAGAAGGTGAGTCCGTTGTGTGGATTATCCACTGCTTTCAAGAAGAAATCAATATCTTCATCGCAAGTGACGATACGTGGCAAACCGAGTATCTGCAATGGAGGATCGTCGGGATGAACGCACATGTTGATATCGTATTCATCGCATACAGGCATGATTCTTTTCAGAAAATATACCATGTTCTCGCGAAGTTTGTCGCGGTCGATTCCTTCATACAGTTCTAATAACTTACGGAACTTCTCGACAGGATTCAACTCTCCTTCTTTGATGTTGCCGTTTACAAAGCCTTGGGTGCGAACAATGATGTTCTCTATCAACTTATTGTCGTCGGCAGGAGTCATTATCTTCTTCAATCCTTCAACCTTGCTAAGTGTCTCTGCGTCATAATCCTCTTCAGCATGTTGCCGTTTCAATATACAGCAGTCGAAATAAGCAAATTGTGCTTTATTGAAATATAAATTGGATGTCCCGTCGGGATTCGGGTTCTCCAAATCCGTACGAGCCCAATCCAATACGGGCATAAAGTTATAGCAGATAGTCTTCACACCAGCTTTACCGAGATTTTGCAGACTGATAATGTATTTGTCTATCAACTCATCTCTGTCGGCACCGCCATATTTGATAGATTCGCTGACGGGCAGACTTTCTACAACCGACCAGCGCAATCCTGCTGCTTCAATATATTTTTTCAAATCTATTATCTTGTCCAGTTCCCATACTTCGCCGTTAGGAACATCATGTAAGGCAGTAACAATACCTTCAACGCCAATCTGACGCAGCATTGAAAGCGTGATAATGTCTTTTTTACCGAACCATCTCCAAGTTTTCTCCATTGTTATTGTTGTATTTAACAGTTTGTTTTTCAGAAATTAAAATAGCTTTTAGCGTTGTAATAGCAGATATTCTCTACCATCTTACACATGCGGGGCATTTCCGAGACGGGAAGGAGTCCCTTCTCTACGTCGTTACCCAGCAAATTGCACAAGATACGGCGGAAATATTCATGTCGCGGATAAGAGAGGAAAGAACGAGAATCAGTCAGCATGCCTACGAAACGACTCAATAGTCCTTGACGCGACAAAGCATTCAGTTGGTTCTCTATCCCTTCGATATGGTCGTTGAACCACCAGGCAGCACCGAACTGCATCTTACCTGGTACACTGCCATCCTGGAAATTACCTATCATAGCAGCAATCATGTCGTTATCTGTCGGATTCAGATTGTAGACAATGGTTTTTGTCAGTTTGCCACGACTATTCAGTCGGTCGAGAAAGCGGCTGAAAGCATCGGCACAACGGAAGTCTCCGATAGAGTCGAAGCCCGTATCCGGTCCGATAGAGTTGAACATCCGACTATTATTGTTGCGCAGCGGTCCATAGTGATATTGTTGTACCCATCCACTTTCATAGTTCATCTCCGCCAGTACGGTCAGCATTGCCGAACTATACTTCAGCTTTTCATCCTCATCCGGCTCTTCTCCTTCGTAAATCTTCTTGAAAATGTGCTTTATGTCATTATCAGTATAATCAGCGTATGGCAATGCTCCGATACCATGATCAGCCAGTTTGCAGCCATGAGCGCCGAAGAAGTCGTGCCGTTTTTGCAAGGCATCGATTAAGTCGTTTAAGCAGCCGATATGTATATCTGCCGCTTCACCCAGTTTATCTACATATTCCTTATAAGCCTTTGCTGTAGTAATATTGACTACCTTATCTGGGCGCCAAGTAGGCAATACCTTTATGCTGAAGCTACTCTTATGAATTTGATTATGATATTCGAGCGAATCGATAGGGTCGTCAGTAGTACATACCGTTTCAACATGATAGCGCTGCATCAGTCTGCGAGCGGAATAATCAGGTTGGGCCAGCAGTTCATTGCAGCGGTCGTAAATCTCGCGTGCCGTATCAGGATTCAGCACCTTATCGATGCCAAAAGCCGTTTTCAGTTCCAGGTGTGTCCAATGATACAAAGGATTCCTAAAAGTATAAGGTACAGTCTGTGCCCATTTCTCAAACTTCTCCCAATCGGAAGCATTCCCTGTGATGAACCTCTCGTCGATACCATTGGCACGCATGGCACGCCATTTATAATGGTCACCGCCTAGCCAAAGTTCAGTAATGGATTTGAAGCGATAATCGTCGGCAATCATCTTAGGAACCAAATGACAGTGGTAGTCGATAATTGGCAGCGATGCAGCATGCTCATGGAAGAGCAGTTTTGCCGTTTCGGTCTGCAGCAGGAAATCATTATCCATAAAAGGTTTCATAGTCGTATAATTAAAGTTCTATCTTTTTATATCGTGGAATCAAGAGTTTCATGACGCACCAGCTGAACAAGTAAGCGAAAGAGCAAACCAAGAATACAATCATATATCCGGCCTCGATGCCTTTAAATTGCAGAAATGACATCTGCGTTTCTTTAGCGTATGTAAACAACATGCCCGAACTCTTCGTGAACAAGAATACACCGATGCCGCTTGCCAATCCTCCGATACCCGTAACAGTAGCAACAGTAGATTTTGGGAACATGTCGCTGACCACTGTATATACATTTGCGCTCCAACTTTGGTGAGCAGCGGCAATGATGCCGATAATGATAATAGAGAACCATCCGCCCAACGGCTGAGCCGTGATGCCGATAATAGGAATAAGTGAGAAGAGCAGCAAAGCCCTCATCCTCCCGGAATACAAACTCATCTTCCTTTTCTCTATTAGATAGGTAGGAAGATATCCGCCTATCAACGAGAACATAGAAATGGCATATAGCACAAATATCATAAACATTGCTGTCGGACTGTCGGAACGGTATTTGCAAACATCTTTAATGTAGGCAGGAGCCCAGAAAAGTATGAACCACCACACCCCATCAGGAAGAAAACGTCCGACGATAACAGCCCATGTCTGTGGAAAAGTAAAATAGCGCCATAGGCTGACCTTATGCTCTTTGTCTTCCTCATCATGATTCAAGTTCGTCATGTCCTTAGCATCCTGTTCGATATAGGCCAGTTCTGCAGCGTTTACCTGCTTTTTCTTATCGGGCTTGTCGTATACGAATATCCAAAATCCCATCCATATAAAGCCAAGTACACCAATGATGATGAAAGCCATCTCCCAACCGAAATAATGTGCAATGAAAGGAATGGTGAAAGGAGCCAGTAATGCTCCGATTTGAGCTCCGCTATTAAATATTCCCGTTGCAAAGGCGCGGTCCTTTTTAGGAAAATATTCGGCAATGACTTTAATAGAGGTAGGAAAGTTGCCCGACTCGCCCACGGCCAATGCACAGCGAGCAGCCAGGAAAAGATAGACACTCACAGTGGAGACAGTCCAAAACGAGTTGGCAGCTACTTGTGCGTGTGCTATATATGTCTTTGCACCGGCGAAACCAACCAGCCAATGTCCTGTAAGTATACCACTTGTTGCTATCCCACAGAAAGCGTGGAAGCAAGCTGCAAACGACCAGATGCCGATTGCCCATAGATAACCTTTCTTTGTTCCGATTCGGTCTACTATCTTTCCTGCGAAGAGCATTCCTAGTGCATAGACGATAGCGAAGGCACCCGTAATGCTTCCGTAATCAGAATCTGTCCAATGAAATTCGGGAGCGATAAAGTCTTTCCATGTCAGCGAAAGGACTTGTCTGTCTAAGTAGTTTACTGTCAATGCGAAAAAAAGCATTGTACAGATAAGCCACCGAAAACGGCTCATGTGTTGTTTCTGTATGTCGGTCATGTTTTTAAGGTATTAAACTATGTATAACAAAAAACTATCGGTTCTCTGCGAACAATGATGTAGTCAGAAAACCGATAGTTTTTCAACTTATTTCTTCAGAGCCTCGATATTCTCTTTCAGCGCTTTGATGATACTTTCAGCATCCGCTTGTTTCTTACGCTCTAAGTCGATAACAGCTTGCGGAGCATGACTTACGAAATTTTGGTTGTTCAGTTTCTTCAATACACCCTGCAAGAAAGCCTCTTTATGCTGCAGTTCATTTTCCATCTTAGCAATCTCGGCTCCTTTATCGATGAGGTTACCCAATGGAACAGCATATTCGGTAGTGCCCGAGAGGAAGGTAGAGTCGGTCGTCTCTTTCGAGTCGACGCACTTAATCTCGGTAATGTTGCAGAGTTTCTTTACGATACTGTCGAGGTGAGGAAGTGGGTTGTCGCCAATCACGTGGAGCTCCAACTCTGCCTTCGGCAGGTTCTTCTGGGCACGAACGGCACGAACATTCGTAATCACCTCTTTTACCCGTTCAAAGTCGCTGCATAATTTAGCATCGTATTGGCTGTCAAGGTGGAATGGAGTAATCATAATGCTCTCGCCATCTTTGCGTGGCTTTAGGTTTTGCCATATCTCTTCGGTAATGAAAGGCATAAACGGATGCAGCATCTTCAAAAGATGATCCAGGTATTCGATAGCCTTCTCGTATACACATTTATTGATAGGCTTGCCATATTCAGGCTTAATCAGTTCAAGATACCAGGAAGAAAACTCATCCCAGAAAAGTTTATATACAGCCATCAGCGCTTCACTGATACGATATTTGCTGAATAAGTCGGCAATCTCGTTATTTACTTCCCTTTCTTTCTGTGCGAACCACTCGTCGGCAATATGCTGAGCTTCGGTAACAGGAACCTCGTCGCTTGTTTCCCATCCCATGATGAGACGGAAAGCATTCCATATCTTGTTGCAGAAGTTTCGTCCCTGTTCACAAAGAGAGACATCGAAAAGAATATCATTTCCGGCAGGAGCAGAAAGCATCATGCCCATACGGACACCGTCGGCACCATATTGTTCCATCAGTTCGATAGGGTCGGGAGAGTTGCCAAGCGATTTCGACATCTTCCGTCCTAGTTTATCACGGACGATACCCGTAAAGTAAACACGGCGGAACGGAGGTTTCTTCTCGTATTCGTAACCTGCCATAATCATACGGGCAACCCAGAAGAAGATAATGTCAGGACCCGTTACCAAGTCGTTGGTAGGATAGTAATAATTTATCTCCTCATTGCCTGGATGGTTGATACCGTCGAACAGTGAGATAGGCCAAAGCCATGACGAGAACCAAGTATCAAGACAATCCTCATCTTGGCGTAGGTCAGTCAGTTTCAAATCATTGTTGCCTGTCTTTTGCTTTGCCAATTCCAATGCTTCCTCTGCTGTTTCAGCAACGACAAAGCCTCCCGTTGGAAGAAAGTAAGCAGGAATGCGGTGACCCCACCACAGTTGTCTGCTAATACACCAGTCTTTGATGTTCTCCAACCAGTGCTTATACGTATTCTTATATTTAGCAGGATAAAATTTGATATCGTCGTTCATTACAGGATCGAGAGCAATCTTTGCGAGATGTTCCATCTTGAGGAACCACTGCATCGAAAGTTTTGGTTCGATAACTACCTTTGTACGTTCCGAGAAGCCGACCTTATTAGTGTAGTCTTCAACCTTCTCCAAAAGTCCTGCATTGCGCAAGTCAATCTCAATCTGTTTGCGGACATCGAATCTGTCCATGCCAACATACATGCCAGCGGCCTCACTGAGTGTACCGTTATCGTTGAATATGTCGATCGAAGGCAGATTATATTTCTCACCGAGCATATAGTCGTTCGGGTCGTGAGCAGGAGTAACCTTCAAGCATCCCGTACCGAAGTCGATATCCACATATTCATCTTCTATTACAGGAATCACTCTGTTCACCAACGGAACAATCACTTTCTTTCCTTTCAGATGTTTATTCTTGGGGTCGTTCGGATTGATACACATTGCCGTATCGCCCATGATGGTTTCAGGACGAGTAGTAGCCACTACCGCATAACCATCTTCTCCTTCTATCTTATATCTCAAGTAATACAGTTTGCCATGTTCCTCCTGATAAATCACCTCTTCATCCGATAGAGCGGTAAGCGCTTTCGGATCCCAGTTCACCATACGGACGCCGCGATATATCAAGCCCTTTTTGTATAAGTCGCAGAATACTTTGATGACACTCTTGCTTCTTATCTCATCCATGGTAAACGAAGTGCGGTCCCAGTCGCACGAAGCGCCGAGCTTACGCAGCTGTTTCAAGATGATGCCACCGTGTTCGTCGGTCCATGCCCATGCATGTTTCAGAAACTCCTCACGAGTAAGATCTGTTTTCTTGATACCTTCGGCAGCTAGTTTGTTCACTACCTTTGCTTCAGTAGCGATAGAGGCATGGTCGGTTCCAGGTACCCAGCAAGCATTCTTCCCTTCCATCCGTGCACGACGAACCAGAATATCTTGAATAGTATTGTTCAACATGTGGCCCATGTGCAGTACTCCCGTAACATTGGGAGGAGGAATAACAATAGTATAAGGCTCACGATTATCTGGTTTCGAACTGAACAGATGATGATTGCACCAATATTGGTACCACTTGGACTCTACGTCCGTGGGATTGTATTTGCTTGGAAGTTCCATTTGCTTAATAATTTTCTATATAATTGGTGCAAAATTAAATAAAAACGCTGTAATAAACGAAGGAAATAAGAAAAATGACATAGTTATGGGTTGATTACGAGAGGTAAAACTGGCGGTGAAATACTTTAGTTACGACTTAAATGCAGTAGGAAAAGATAGTTTAATAGCTTTCTTCCGATTTAGGCTGTCATGGAGTAACAATAGCATATCAGTAAAAGTGGTATATTCTTCAGTGATTTTGATACTATTACCAAAGAAATATCTCATTATCTTTGTATCATCGAAATATGAATCAAACAAAAGAAAGGAAATATGAAAAGATTAGTTTTTATCGTTACAGCAGCCGTAGCAATCTGTCTGACTGCTTGTGCACAAAAATCAAGTAACAAACAACAGGAGGTTAAAACAATGAAGAAGACATTAGTAGCTTATTTTTCGGCTACAGGAACAACTAAAGCAGTTGCTCAGAAACTGGCTAAGGTAGCAGGTGCAGATTTATATGAAATTAAACCGTCGCAGCCATATACGGCCGCCGATCTCGACTGGACAAACAAACAATCTCGCAGTACGGTAGAGATGAATAATCCGAAGTCTCGTCCTGCCATTGCTACAAAGGTGGAAAATATGGAGAGTTACGACGTCGTTTATGTGGGATTTCCTATTTGGTGGTACACCGCTCCGACAATAATCAAGACCTTTATGGAGAGTTACGACTTCAATGGGAAGATAGTCATACCATTTGCCACATCGGGCGGAAGCAGTATCAGCAAAGCCGATTCTGATTTACGTAAGACTTATCCGAGTATTAAATGGAAAGAGGGCAGGTTGTTGAACAGTGCTTCTAATGGCGAATTAAAGACGTGGGCAGAAAGTAGATAGACCTGTCGGCACTCCTCAATTTTCGTGGTTATGTTGTTGAATTTTCATAACTATGTTCTTGAAAGTTTATAACTATGTTCTCAAACTTTCATAACTATGATCTTACAAGAACATAACCACGAAAAATTAGTATCATAACTACGATTTTTAGCACTCTCTCTTATAGTGGAGTGCTATTTTTTTAAGTTTTTATATTAATTCCTCTAGTACTCCCTGAATATATTTTGTTTGTAATAAAAAAGTTGAAATGAGTGTATTCTTGCTGTAAACGAAGTATCTTTGCAGGTATGAAGCAGATAAAGAAGTTCAAGACAAGATACAGCGTTTTATTGGTACTAATGCTGGTAGTGATACTCGTTCAAATTATCCCTTTCTGGGGGTGGTTGTATTCCCAATATGTTTATCCTGTCATCTCGAAGATTCTTATTGCTTTCTCTTCTCATCTGCCTTTTTCATTGGGTGATGTGTTCATAACTTTATCCATTGTCGCTCTTATCCTTATCCCCATTTATCGAAGAATACGTTTCCATGTGAGATGGAAAAGGTTGCTGTTGTCTGATGGGGAGTATTTACTGTGGATATATGTTTGGTTTTATTTGGCTTGGGGTTTGAATTATTCGCAACCTAATTTCTATCGTAGAGCGCACATCGCTCCAGCAAAGTACGAAGTAAAATCGTTTAGTCAATTTGTGGACCGCTATATTACCCTGTTGAATGCATCGTATATGGTTCCGCCGAAAGAGATTGATAAAGCAAAGGTACACGATGAGGTAACACGTATCTATCGGCAGATTAGTGATTCATTGAAAGTGCATACTCCGCAAAGCTATAATTTGAGAGTGAAGACAATGCTGTTCTCGAATTTTATTTCGAGTGTTGGAGTTACCGGTTATATGGGGCCTTTCTTCTGTGAATTTAATTTGAACGGTAATCTTCTGCCTGCAGATTATCCCGCTACTTATGCTCACGAGATGGCTCACTTGTTGGGTATCTCTAACGAAGCGGAAGCTAACTTCTATGCTTATCAGGTGTGCACCCGTTCGTCGGATCCTGCTATACGTTTCAGCGGCTATTTCTTTGTGATGGGATATGTACTGAGGAATGCGCGTAAGGTGATGAGCGATGAAGCTTTTAATAGAGTAAAAAGAATCCTCCGTCCCGAAGTGAAGTATTTGTACAGCTATCAGTATTATTATTGGTGGAAATTATATAGTCCTGCTCTCGGCGCGGTGCAGAATTGGGTATACGACTTGTATCTGAAGGGAAATAAGATAGAGAGTGGACAGAAAAATTATTATCAGGTAGTGAGTCTGCTCATCAGTTACGAACAATCTAAAAGAAAAAGATAATGCATACTAAAGAAGAAAAGATGGAAGCTTTTGGGCGCTTCCTCGATATATTGGATGAACTAAGAGTGAAATGTCCATGGGATAAAAAGCAGACGAACGAGAGCCTGCGCTCGAATACGATTGAAGAAACGTATGAACTTAGCGATGCACTGATGCGTAATGATACGAAAGATGTGTGTAAGGAATTGGGGGATGTGCTGCTGCATGTCGGTTTCTACGCTAAGATAGCTTCTGAAAAAGATGAATTCGACATCAAGGATGTTTGCGACAAGCTATGTGAAAAACTGATATACCGTCATCCTCATATTTATGGCAATGTGGAAGCAAAGAATGCTGCTCAGGTTGCTGAGAATTGGGAACAGTTGAAACTGAAGGAGAAAGATGGAAATAAATCGGTATTGAGTGGTGTACCTCCTACGTTACCTTCGCTGATAAAGGCTTATAGGATGCAGGATAAGGCTCGAAATGTGGGATTTGATTGGGAAGAAAAGGAACAGGTATGGGATAAGGTGAAAGAAGAGTTCGGTGAGTTGCAGACTGAAATTGCTAAAATGGATAAAGATAAGGCTGAAGGTGAGTTTGGGGATTTATTCTTCAGCATAGTCAATGCGGCCCGTTTGTATGGCATCAATCCGGATAATGCCCTAGAACGTACCAACCAAAAATTCTTACGTCGTTTCAACTACTTGGAGGAACATACTTTGAAGCAAGGGAAAAATCTGAAAGATATGTCCTTAGCTGAGATGGATGCTATTTGGAATGAAGCAAAGAAACTGGAAAAGTAATTTCCTGTTACTATATTATCTTTTCAATTTTTATTTCTTCTCCTGAGCAGGCTTGCTCTCATTGCCGTAACGGTCGATAGCTGTTATGGCGAAATAGTTTTTTGTTGTCCACGGATATAGTGGTGCATAGGTGTATGATGTGCCTTGTACTCGTTGTGCTATGATGTTTTCGGGGCGGGTTATATCCACAGGGTAAGTGTTTGATGCATATATCACATACATCGGGGCATTGTAACGATCATTATCTCTGGATGCCTTCCAAGTAAGTGTGGTATAATCGTCGTCGTGTTTCACTTTTAAATCGTAGGGAACAGTTGGTGCGATACTGTCTAACCATACAGTTGGCGGTTGAAGAGACGGATATCGGTAAAGATTATCGTGAAGCTTGGTGTATATGTCTTTCGTATTTTTAGTCAGGAATTCCATACGGTAATGACTTTCACCTGCTAACTTGTTGCTGCGGATGAAATTTATTTGCCTGACAATGTCTTCGGAATTCCAATTGCCATCTTGTGGATTAAGGAAATATGTTCCTAAGGCTGGTATTACATGTCTGCCATTACTTTGTTCCGACCAGTCGAGAGCGAACGGATAGAAGTTGTTCCCACGGAAATACATCATCGGAAATATCTGGTCTTGAATACCTTCTTGCATCCATTTTTCGGGATCTTGATTTACTGCATAGAAAGCATTGAAGCCGTGTGATGGATATCGGGTCGTATCTCGATATTTGCCCACAGGACAAGTGCTCACTTTTACCCACGGTTTGATGGCTTTTACACTGTGATAAATGTAGCGGACAATTTCTGTAATGTTGTCACGACGCCAATCGGAGAGTGTACGACCGTTTCCGTTCGCCTTATAATCGGAGACATCAGGAAAGTTGTTGCCACAATATTCAGGATAGCGGAGGTAGTCGTATACTAATCCGTCAATATCGTAATTGGTGACAATCTCGCGTGTGATGTCCATCAAGTAATCTTTTGTTCCAGGATTACCAGGGTTAAGATAATATTCAGTCTTGTAAGGTCTGCAAATTCCATGTGTATGGTATAAAGCAGAGAGTTTTCCAAGGTAGGTGACATGCCGTTTGGAGCCAAGGGGTATGGAAACAATCCATGCATAACATTCCATTCCTCTCTTGTGACATTCGTCAATGATAAAAGCCAGCGGATCATAGCCTGGATCACCGTTTACTTTTCCTGTCAGTAACTCGTTCATGGGTTCTATCTTTGAACGATAGTACACATCACCACGTGTACGGGCCTGAAATAAGACGGTATTAAAATTTGCCGCTTTCAGTTTATCTAATATCGTCAGCAACTCGGCTTGTTGTTTGCGCATCTTATCGGGTGTCGTGGCTCTTGTTTTTGGCCAGTCCAATCCGTAAGCGGTAGTTATCCAAGCGGCTCTGACTTCATTTTTCGGTTGTGAATATATATTGAGTAGGGGGAAAGACAATAGTAATAAGCAAAAAAGTGCTTTTTTCATTTTCATTATTATTTTTTAATGCATGCAAAGTTAGTAAAAGTACCGTTATTTTTGGGAATATTCTTCTAATATATTACTTTTGTACTAACGAAAAGGGAACTTTCGATATGATAACTTTTACAATTAGTTTAATAGCTCTAATCGTTGGCTATTTTATTTATGGACGCTTTATTGCTCGTATCTTCGGCCCTGACGACCGTCAAACACCTGCTGTAACAAAAGCGGACGGGGTAGATTATGTGGCTATGCCTGTATGGCGTGTTTACATGATTCAATTTCTTAATATTGCTGGAACAGGACCAATCTTCGGTGCCATCATGGGCGCACTGTTCGGGCCTTCTTCCTATCTGTGGATAGTGTTTGGTTGTATCTTCGGTGGCGGTGTTCACGACTATATGACAGGCATGTTGTCGATGCGTAACGGAGGTGAAAGTTTGCCAGAAACGGTTGGACGCTATATGGGACTGAATGCGAAAAGAGTGATGCTTGTATTTTGTGTTGTCCTCTTGGCTTTGGTAGGTGTCGTATTCGTTTATAGCCCTGCTATCTTATTAGCCGACCTGACTCCCAAATCGTTGGATGTGATGTTTTGGATTATAGTCATTTTCATCTATTACGTTTTGGCAACACTACTTCCTATTGATAAAATTATCGGTAAAATATATCCTATTTTTGCTTTTGCTTTATTGTTCATGGCTGTAGGACTGATTGCCATGCTATTTGTACATCATCCGCATATCCCTGAGGTATGGGACGGATTGAACAATATGAATCCGGATAAGTCGCAGCCTATCTTCCCTTGCTTGTTCATTACTATAGCATGCGGTGCTGTTTCTGGCTTTCATGGTACACAAAGTCCGCTGATGGCTCGTTGTCTTAAACATGAGAAGTATGGTCGCCCCGTATTTTATGGAGCGATGATTACCGAAGGTATTGTAGCACTTATTTGGGCAGCAGTTTCTTCTTATCTGTTCTTCGATAATGGCGTTCTTCATCAGGATAATATGGCATTGCAAGCACCTCAAGTAGTAGAAACTATTTCGAAACAATGGCTAGGTGTTGTCGGCAGTGTTCTTGCTATATTGGGAGTTGTCGCAGCTCCTATTACATCTGGTGATACCGCATTCCGTTCTGCTCGTTTGATTATCGCTGACTTCCTGCATCTGAAACAGCAACGTATAATTACCAGATTATACATAGCTATTCCGATGTTTCTTTGTGCTATTGCTTTGCTGTATTTTAATATTCATGATAAGAATGGATTTAATATAATATGGAGATATTTCGGTTGGGCTAACCAGTCGTTGGCAGCCATTGCATTATGGACGGCAACCGTTTATCTGGCACGTGTTCGCAAACCTTATTGGGTTGCATTGATACCAGCATTGTTTATGACAGCTGTTTGTATCACCTTCTTCTGTGTGTCCAAAACATCATTGGGATTACCGATCGCTGTTTCGGATATTATTGGTGTGGTCTCTATGGTCATTTCTGCTATCTGGTTCTTTAATTGGCTGAAAAGATATCGTAAAAGTGTGAAGGATGAAGATTAAATGGAGAAGATCAACTTGGATTTTGTTGTCTATGCTTTTTTATGTAACAGCAACAGCCATTTATTTGTTACCTCATAACTTGGTGGAAACAAGTAAGGAAAAGCTTATAACGGTATTTGTCTCCTATATCATCGTTGTTCTATTGTGGTTTGTATTACGTAAAAAAGAGAATTCACAGCGAGAGAGAAATAAAGAAAATAGTATTAACTAAATTATTGATTATGAAGAGATTTGTTATAGTATTATGTCTGTTGGTTGCTACTCTTTCGGCAAGTGCTCAATTTGAAAGAGGTACATTTATGGTAAATGCAGCACTTTCGGGTGCTAACCTTTCGTATAGTAGTCAGGAAAAGGGTGTCTTTGGATTAGGAGCAACAGGAGGTTTATTTTTGGTCGACGACTTTGCCTTGATGGGTACTTTGGGAATGGATTTAACGGATCCCGTTAATGAGTATTATTTCGGTTTAGGTGGTCGTTATTATTTAGAAGATAACGGTATATTCTTAGGTGGAGGAGTTAAAGCCAGTACCTATAGTTATAAAAATGCTAATGATGACAATGATTTTGCTTTGACGGCAGAAGCCGGATACGCTTTCTTCTTGTCGAAGACAGTAACCATTGAACCGTCGGTATATTATAATTTGAGTCTGAAAGACGGTGATTATTCGAAAATAGGAGGTAGAATAGGTTTCAGTATCTATTTCTAAAATAAAAATTAAAGTTGTTTCAGTGCGTCTTTGATGATTTTCTCAACAGGAGCATCTGGATAATTTTTAATCAATGAAGCAACGACCTTTTGCGAAGGAGCTGTAGCAAATCCTAACATATTTAGGGCTGATACAGCTTCTTCCATTATTTCATTGTTCATCTGTAAACCTAGGTTTGTGCCTTCTTCGACAAATTCTGCGTTTTTAATCTTATCTTTCAGGTCAACTATTACTCGTTGAGCAGTTTTCAGTCCTATGCCTTTTACCGCTTTCAAGAGTCCTGCATTTTCACTGCTGATGACATTAATAAGCTCTTGAGGAGTCATTGCTGATAGAATCATTCGTGCTGTGTTGCCACCAATACCCGAAACCGAGATGAGCAGCATGAACAAAGCCCGTTCTTTCTTATCGGAAAACCCATACAAGACATAAGCATCTTCCCGAATAGATTCGAATAGAAATAGTTTTGTCTCTTTTTTATTTTGTATAGCAGAATAAGTATTTAATGAAATATTTACTGCATATCCGACACCATTACAGTCGATAACAGCCATAGCTGGTGTTAATTCGGCAATTTCGCCTTTTACATATTCTAGCATAGTTGATTTATTTTTATCATTCTAATAAAATGCCTTTCCCTTGTCGGAGAATGATGGGCTCATCGTCTGTACAATCGACTACCGTCGACGGTTCTCTCCCTCCAATGCCACCATCAATGATTAAATCCACTTGATTATCGAATTTTTCGGCAATAAGTTCGGGATCTGTAGTATATTCTACTTCTTCACCCTCCTCTAAAGGTAGAGATGCAGTGAGAATCGGTGCATCTAGTATTCTAGCAATCTCACGAATAATGGGATGATCAGGCATACGAATTCCTACTTCCTTTCTGTTTCGGAATATTTTAGGCAAACGACTGGTGCCGTTCAAGACAAAAGTAAAAGGTCCGGGTAGATTACGCTTCATTAGTTTGAAGATATGGTTATCTACCCGAGCATATTCACTGATGGTGCTGAGGTCATAACAGATAATAGATAAATGGTGTTTGCGGGGATCGGTACCTTTCAGGCGACAAATATTTTCGATAGAGCGCTCTTTCAGTCCATGGCACCCGATAGCGTATAACGTATCCGTCGGATAGATGATTAACCCTCCATCGTTAAGTACATCGACGATATGTTGCAATACCGCAGGATCATTATTATTATCGTATAACTTCAGTAACATTTATTGTACTTTCTTTTTAAGGAAATCCAATAATTTGGATGCAGCCTTTTCAGTAACTTTCTTTTTAATCGTATCTTTGTTTAACGAAGATACATCCACTCCAATTTTCTTGCCGATAACGGCTGCGGCTTTTGATGCAGCAGCTTTGGCAGCTTGTTTAGCCATGCTCTTAGTATCGAGAGAAACTTTAGGTTTCGTATATGTACCACCAATCTTTAGGTCGATAGTTGAGATATCAGCAAACTTGCCGATGGTAGCTGCCGATTCAGGAATCTTCACTTTTCCACTGTAGTTAATGGTTTGGTCAAGTCCTGTATCACCACTTAGGTTAAGAACATATCCGCCCCACTTTATATCAAAAGGCTTAGTAGATACTCGTCCATCTTTGATAGTGAAATCTATTTTCATGTTCTTTACGTTCATATTGCTGAGGCTAGGTTTATTCAGTGCCGTAGCGATAAGGTCGATACTCTTGACACCACTCAGATTAACATCTTGAGTAGAGATCGAACCGGAACCATTCACACTCTTCATTACAGGATTCATCTGTTTGTCCATCTTCATTGCCATGTTAATGTTTCCTGAGAAACTGCCCTTCAGATTCTCGAAGATTGGAGCAAGCGACTTTATGGTGTTCATTGACTGATAAGCTTCTTTAAATCCGATGTTATTCATCTTTAATCCTGCATCGAAAGTAGGAGCATCAGCTTTGACAGTCGAATAAATACCGTTAACATCAACAGAACCCTTCATCGTAGTCAGCGTCAAGTTCTTCATATTCACTTTAGAGTCCTTCATCATAAGTGTTCCGATCATATTGTTGAACGTCATTGTCTGATACAGCACTTGCTTCATGTTTGCCTTTAATGTGAAATCTATGTTCTTAGGAATAACGATAACACTGCTTTTTGAAGCGGCAGCCTTTGTCTCTTTCGCACTCTTTTCTGAAGATTCTTTTGAAGCAGCAGCCTGAGTGGTGGCAGCTGTACCCGTCATGAAATCTCCTAAATTGAAGTGATTGCTTTTTACATTTAATGACCCTTTAAGTGTCGTTCCCTTTAATGCATAACCTAGATAATTAGAGAATTGGCTATCGATAGTTAAATCGTTCTTGCCGACATTGACGGTAGTCTCGCTTAATTTTAAGAATTGTGGTGTAAAAGTCAATAGTGATTTATGAATGGAAATATCAGGAATATCTTTCATCTTTAATGTCATATTGCTAACTCCAATGGTTCCTGAGGCGCTGATGCGGTCGTATTGCTCATTGCTGATATACGACATTTTTCCAGCAGTACTTACATTTGCATTGATAATGCCATTGAGTGTCATATTCTCTAATGGGTACACTTGCTTAATCATACCTAGGTTCAGTATGCCTTTTGCTTCAGCTTTGAAATCAAGGTCGCTGACAGGTGTCTTAATTACAGCAGCAACGTGGAATGGATTATTACCCATTCTGAAATCGAATTTATTGATTGTTATGGTGGTCAAGTCAGCATTTCCACCTGGATTTTGTGCAATGGCATAGATATTGATTTGGTCGACACTCGATGGTAGTGATGGATATTGGAATTTGGCATTTTTTACATTCAGCATTGCTTTAAACTGTGGAACAGTATCTCCCTGCATAATTCCTTTTGCTGAAGCAGAAAGAGTGGCGACGCCTTCGGTCTTGATATCTTTGAAATTCTTGGCGTAGATAGCAGGAATAAGAGATAGAATCTCTTTAAAATTCACATCATTGGTCTTCAATTTCAAGTCCATGGTCATAGCCGGTGTTTTTTTAGCTACCCAGCCATCAATACCCACCTTAATGGCATTAAGTTGGATTTCATTGTCTTTGAAAGTATATTTGCTATTCTCTAAATCAGCATCTAAGTTAACTTTTGCTTTCACCTTCATGCCATTGATTAGAGGAATCTTATTCATTTTATAGGTGAGTGAAGGACATTCGGCATTCAATTTGATAGTTGTCAGCTTGCTTTGGAAGTCACCTTTCAATGAAGCATCCAAATCTTTGATTTCAGCATACATGCTACTTTTCCTATCATCGTATATCAATGTCAGATTTTTTGTTACTAGCTTTTTAAGTTGCAAGTGAAAAGGAGTCGACTCCTTTGTTTCCTTTACTTGTTTGGTGGTATCCGACCTCATGATGTCCCAATTCACTTTTCCGTCGGGCATCACAATCGCATGTATACGGGTATCTTTAATAACAATCTTAGAAATGTCGTAGCTGTCGCTGAACAACGAGAACAAATTAAGAGCTGCCGTCACTTCGCCTGCATCAACCAATGTATCTTTTGCGAATTCACCTTGGCCAGTCAAACATAAGTCATTAAGGGAAATAGATGCCTTAGGGAACTCTTTAAATAAGCTGACTCGTAGACTTTTGAAATCAAATTTGGCATTTAGCATTTGATTGCCTTCTGATTTCACAATATCTGAGATTTTGCCTTGAAAAGCAAAAGGTAATGCAAGCATCAGTACGAGGATACATCCCAATACAATGCCTATGATTTTGAGACTTTTTTTCATGTTATGTGTATTGATTAATACTGCAAAGATAGAAGAATAACCGAAATATTGTTCTAAATGTACCTATAATTCAGTGAATCTTCCTTTTTTATCGTCGATTTGTGGTATATTATCTTACAAAGATAGAGTAAGCACGTGAGGGATAAGTATTGTTATCTCCTAGTGCTGTAGCTTTACCATTCAGCCAATAAGTAGCGACTTCTTTGCCTGTACTATCTTTCTGGTATCCCGATACATAAATGTCTTTTCCACTTACAAAAATACCCAATGCTTCAGCGGCAGTTGTCTCATCCGATAAGTTTGTCATTTCTCCATTTTTCCATAATGTTGCCGTCTTTAGTCCTGATACACCAACTACCGTTCCTACTACATAAACGTCTGATTTAGTAACAAAAATAGCATTTGCCTCACAATCTGTCAATCCGTTGCTCAAATCTTGAGGCTGTCCGTTTTTCCATAGCGTGGCAACTCTCTTTCCACCTTTATTCATAACATAGCCTGCCACGTATATGCCGCTGAAGGTGGTTTTTACTGAATTGGCTACTGCTTCAAAATGACCGTCTGATAAGTCAGAAGCAACTCCATTCCTCCATAGAGTAGCTACTTTTTTCCCGCTGCCGCCATTCTTAGTAACAAAACCGGCGACAAAAATATCAGATCCTGCCTCAATGATGCTGTTTGCCATTGCGTTCGTCAATCCGTCACTCAAGGTACTCTCGATGTCGTTGCTCCAATAAGCAGCAACATATCTTCCATTTGCATTTTTAAACGTTCCGGCAATATAAATTTTACCATTCGAAGCCATCACTTGATGTGCCTCGGCATTTGTCGAACCATCGGTAAGCTGTGACAAAATTCCATTCTTCCAGCGGGTAGCCGCTAAGTTTCCACTATGCTCTTTTTCATTGCCAACCGTATAGGTAGCATTTGGAGTAATGAAAATAGACTGAGCTATTGAATTGGTAGTACCATCAGTCAGTGGTAAGGTCTTGCCGTCTTTCCAATAGGCAGCTACTTGGTTGCCTTGGGCATTCGTTATATATCCTGAAGCATAAACCCCTGCTTTATCTGAACTGTTACCGATTTTCTTGCAACATGTAAAGCACATAACAATAGCAGAAGTAATGCAAATCATACTTAGCTTGTTGATTGTTGGAGTTAAAATTTTCATATCTTTTAATTTATATCGTTACTCTTTATATATGGGGTGTAAAATTAGATATTTTTGATAAGATAAATCACTCTTTTCTTCGAAAAAATCTACTTCATAATTAAATGTACATGTTAAAGTATTAGTTTTTGTTATAATTCGTGTATTTGTTTATTATTAGAACCATTATCTTTGTTTTCAGAAAATTAATATGTTATTGATATGAATAAATATATTCTTTCTGTAGTCCTGTCATTGTTTTGTAGTCTGTCTTTTGCTCAACAAGGCTATGTTCGGCTGACTGATAAGGGACAGTTCACCATTCATGAGGAACCTTATTACTATGTTGGTACCAATTTCTGGTATGGAGCAATTTTGGGCTCAACAGGAAGGGGAGGCAATCGTTCACGATTAGTTGCTGAACTTAACAAGCTGCATGCTTTAGGCCTGGACAATTTACGGATATTGGTGGGCGCCGATGGCCATAATGGAGTAGTCTCAAAAGTGGAACCTACACTACAGATAGAACCTGGAATCTATAATGATTCTATATTGGCTGGTCTGGATTATCTGTTGATGCAGATGAAAAAGAGGAATATGAAAGCTGTCCTGTATTTGAATAATGCATGGGAATGGACTGGTGGCTATTCACAGTATCTGGCATGGGTAAGAAAAGAAACGGCTCCGGTCCCCGCTGTCCAAGGTTGGCCAACATATATGAAATACGTAAAGGATTTTGTTTTTAATGATTCGGCAAAAGCATTGTTTGCCAATCACGTTCGTTTTATATTGAATCGCACGAACCGATATACCCATTGTCTGTATAAAAACGACCCTACGATAATGTCTTGGCAGATAGCCAATGAACCACGAGCCTTTTCACAAGAAGGCAAAGCTCCTTTTAAAGAGTGGCTTAGAGAAGTGTCAAAACTCATCAAGTCGATCGATAAACATCATTTGGTTACTACAGGCAGTGAAGGTGAGCATGGTTGCGAGGAGGATCTTCAACTTTTTGAAGATGTTCATGCCGATCCTAATATCGATTATCTTTGTATGCATCTGTGGCCTTATAATTGGGGCTGGGTAGATAAAGCGACTTTACAAACTAACCTTGCATTAGCAGAGAAAAATACGAAAGACTATGTTGACAGACATATTGCTATTGCACGGAAGTTACATAAACCTGTCGTAATGGAAGAATATGGTTATCCACGCGATGGATTCAGCTTCGACAAATCGTCTACTACTAAAGCTCGTGATGCATATTACAAATTCATATTTGATTTGTTGGTAACAAATAAAGAATCGAGCGGTTCATTTACCGGTTGTAATTTTTGGGGATGGGCAGGTTATGCTAATCCAAAACATATCTCATGGCAGGCAGGCGATGATTATACTGCCGACCCTGCCCAAGAACAACAAGGCCTTAACTCCGTATTCTCAACCGACAAGAGTACACTGAAAGTAATCAGTGATGCTACTAGGAAGATGAGATAGTGCCGTAAAGAAATCGTTTTGTCATGCGTAAGATAATACTATGTTTTTGTCTCTTTATTTTCGAGGTATCTGCAATAGAAGCAAATTCTCCTGCAGATAGTATTTATCAGGCTACGATAAAGAAATCTGTTATGTCATTGTCACGAAAATATAAGGAAATCAGTCGTGTGGTAAAATTCGATTTCTATCAACATGATATACCTCAAGCCTTCGATAGTTGCAGGATAGCTTTTATTTCAGATACTCATTATAAAAGTCTGTTCGACGAGAAAGGACTGCCTAGCCTTACCAGGTTATTGAGGGAGTTGAAACCGGATATATTAATGATGGGAGGAGATTATCAGGAAGGATGCGAATATGTGGAGGAACTGTTCGATTCCATAGCTGCGGTAAAACCTAAAATGGGAATATACGGTGTGCTCGGCAATAATGATTATGAACGTTGCACCGATCAAATCCGACTGTCTATGATTCACCATGGTATGCATCTTTTAGAACAGCGTTGCGATACCGTTGTTTTGAATGGGAGTAGGATAATTTTAGCAGGTATAGAAAATTCAACGGCATCCGATAGTGTTACAGTCTCTCGAATAGGAATTTGTCCTACACGCTCTCTCCATTTTGATGATTTTGTAATATTGCTCACACATACACCCGATTATGCTGAAGAGTACGACATTACTAATACGGACTTGGTGCTCGCCGGACATACACATGGAGGTCAGGTACTTATTCTAGGTCGTGCGCCCAAGGTACCATCTCGTTATGGAGAAAGATTTCTGACTGGCCTGAAACATAATTCGGCTGGCGTACCGATGATCATTACAAATGGTATCGGAACTTCTCAAGTCCGTGTGCGCATAGGAGCACATGCGGAAGTTGTACTCATTACATTGCATTCCACTAAGTGAATGTAAAAATAGGAACAGACAAAGTTGCTTTTTCGATTGATTCGTATTAACTTTGAAAATTGATAAATAAGGTATACGATTTGATATGAACAAAGAGATTAAAGTTAATTCAGTATATGCTTGGTTTCTTGCAGCCCGCCCGAAGACATTGACAGGCGCAGTTATTCCTGTACTCATAGGTAGTGCTCTTGCACTTTTAGATAACCGCTTTTCATGGATACCCTCAGTGATTTGTTTTCTATTTGCTGGGTTGATGCAGATTGCAGCCAATTTTATCAATGATTTATACGACTACCTAAAGGGTAGCGACAGGGAGGATCGGCTTGGTCCACGCAGAGCATGTGCTCAAGGTTGGATAACTCCTTACATGATGAAGGTAGGTATTGTTGTCTGCCTTACATTTGCGGGCTTAATAGGCAGTTTGCTTATATTCTATGGCGGTTGGAATTTGATTTGGATAGGCGCTGCTTGTATGATATTTGCTTTTCTCTATACAACAACTCTATCTTATTACGGTTTTGGCGACTTGATGGTGATAGCCTTTTTCGGCTTTGCTGCTGTGGGAGGAACGTATTATGTACAAGCTTTGCAGTGGACAGTGAATACGACAATTTTATCGTTGTGCAGTGGATTAGTTATTGAAACTTTACTGGTTATCAATAATTATCGGGATAGGGACGGAGATAAGGTCAGCAAGAAAAAGACATTGGTCGTTCGATTTGGTGAACTTTTCGGGAGATATCTATATCTGTGTTCAGGACTTTTGGCTGTTTTGCTGTTGTTAGTGACTATGCTTTTTCAAAGATATTATTTCACGGCGTTGCTACCTCTTCTTTACTTGTTCCCCCACGTTCAAGTGTGGTTGCAGATGGTTGAAATTCGTAGTGGAAAAAAGTTAAACAGCATACTCGGAAAGACTTCCCGTAATATGCTGCTTTATGGATTATTGGTTATGGTCGGACTTGTCGCTGATCATATTGCCATTGTACATCTTTAATTTACTAGGTTATTATCGGTCTCCATACATGTGCTGATAATAATTTTGATAATCCCCGCTTATCACTTCACCTACCCATTTCTGATTGTCGAGATACCATTCTACTGTCTTGACAATACCTACATTGAAAGAGGTTTCGGGATACCATCCTAGTTCAGCTTTTATCTTTGAAGGGTCGATACCGTATCGCTGGTCATGTCCCAATCGGTCTTTTACGAAAGTAATTAAATCGTTGTTTATCCATTCTATCGACAGACTCCCGTCGGCATTCTTTACTCTCTTCTTTAATAAGTCCCTATAGGAAGGTCTATCTTCCATTAGCTGGTGGATAGTGGCAATAACAAGTTTTACGATGTCTATGTTAGCCATTTCATTATGTCCGCCTACATTGTATATTTCACCGATTCGCCCTTGATTAACTACTAAATCGATAGCTTTGCAATGGTCGTCCACGTAAAGCCAGTCGCGTACATTACTACCATTCCCATAGACAGGCAATTTCTTTCCTTCGAGAATATTATTTATGATGAGCGGTATCAATTTTTCAGGGAATTGATAAGGCCCGTAGTTATTGGAACAGCGGGTAATTGTTATAGGCATTTTAAAAGTATCACGATAAGCCATAACTACTAAGTCTGCACTTGTCTTTGAAGCGCTGTAAGGACTATGAGGTTGTAGCGGTGTAGTCTCAGTGAAGAAACCGTCATCGCCTAATGAACCGTATACTTCATCGGTTGAAACTTGGTGAAAGCGTACACCTTTTTCCCATGAAGGATAACCGGCTGCATCTTTTCCTGTGACCCAAGCTTTTTTAGCGATATCCAATAAGTTCTGAGTGCCTAATATATTGGTTTGTAAGAACAACTGAGGATTTTCTATGCTGCGGTCTACATGACTTTCAGCGGCGAAGTTCACAACGTAATCGAATCGATATTCAGCGAATAGCTGACTTACCAGTTTTGCGTCGCAAATGTCTCCCTTGAAGAAATAACAGCGATCATTGTCGATATCTTTGGCTATGGTACCTAGATAGCCGGCATAAGTTAGGCTGTCTAAGACAACTACTTTAATGTCGTCGTGTATGCGTAATATGTATTTTAGGTAGTTTGAACCGATAAATCCGGCAGCGCCGGTAACAAGATAAGTTTTCATTAATATAGTTATTTTACTAAGTCGAGTAGATATTTTCCGTATTCAGTTTTTTGTAATGTCTTTCCTAAAAGCCGAAGCTGTTCATCATCAATCCAATGGTTACGCCATGCTATTTCTTCAATACAGCTGACGTAGAATCCTTGTCTGTTCTGAATGGTTGCTACGAAGTTGGATGCTTCGAGTAAACTGTCACAATTACCTGTGTCCAACCATGCAAAGCCGCGCCCAAAAAGTTCTACCTTCAGACTGCCTTCTTCTAAATATAATCTGTTTAAGTCAGTTATTTCATATTCTCCACGTGCCGACGGTTTCAATGCAGCAGCCTTCTCGGTAACAGTCGCATCATAAAAGTAAAGTCCTGGGACGGCGTAATTACTTTTGGGTACTTCAGGCTTTTCTTCAATTGACAATACTTTCCCCTTCTCGTCAAATTCTACAACACCATAAGCTCGTGGGTCTTTTACGTAATAGCCGAAGATGCATGCTCCTTTTTGAATTTGAGAAGCCCGATGCAGCATGGCAGAAAAGCCCTGACCATAAAACAGATTATCTCCTAAGATGAGACAGCCAGGTTCACCGTTCAAGAATTCTGCTCCAAGCACGAAAGCTTGGGCCAGTCCGTTTGGCTGATATTGTACTTTATAGCTGAAGTGCATCCCTAATTGTTTACCCGTATCGAATAATAGTTGGAACATTGGGAGGTCACGAGGAGTGGATATGATTAGTATATCCCGAATACCAGCCAACATAAGAGTTGATAAGGGATAATAGATCATAGGCTTGTCGTATACGGGCATTATCTGTTTCGAAATTGCTTTCGAAAGCGGATAAAGACGTGTCGCACTTCCACCTGCAAGTATAATACCTTTCATAATATTGTTCTTTTTTGATATTGCAAATTACGTAAATTACGATGAAGATACAAAATTATTTGACTTATTTATTTGGACTTCCCAAGTCCATATTATTTGTTCTTATTAAGTAATAAGCTGCGGTAATAAGCGTCTACATCCTTCCAATGATAATATGGAGCACAGTCAGTCTTAACAGGTATCGACGTTTCATTCTCGTTATGCAGAATCTTTACAAGTACATCGTTGTTACCAGGATTCTTATAGAAAATAAATTGGAGGTTTGCTGCCATCGGAATGATTTTGAAATTTGCCCAATGTTTGTACAAATTGTCTATATCTTCGGTTGCATCTCCACAATATTTCATCTTCATGGCAAAGGTGAGCCCGGCAATCAGCACATCATGTCCAAAACGTAGGGTGACAGTCGGCTTCCCTTTGGCAATTACTTTATCTGCAGTGTCTAATATGTTGCGTAATAGATTGTAATAACTCTTATAGCGAGGAGTACATTTTGGGAGGAATCCCTCATCATAATACCAGTTAGCATTATCACATTGCCATAAGTCGAAGAGCTCATCTTTAGTGAATATATCTAAGAATGAAAGATTTAATTCAGGTAGGCATTGCATATTCATGGCGATGCCATATAAGTCATCCATCATTTTGAATGAGTCGACATTCTTTTTAACGAAGGCGCTATCAGTAAAAAGTTCCGACATGAGGCGGTCGGAATGGTGCATCTTCTTCTTGAAGCTGATGAGTTTCTGGTGCATTTCGTCATCTCCTTCTTTCGCTTTTATACTATCGCCGCAGCCGTTGGCAAGATACCAGACATATCGTTGGCTAGAATCCATAGTAAAACATAATTTAGGATTGAGCATATATAATTTCTGGCAAAAATACGACATGCTAAGTGCGCAACGCATGCTTGTTGATGCCTTTGCATCGATATCGATGGGCTTAGATAAAAGTTCAGGAAAGTTCTGATACATGCGAGAGGCTATGCCGTAATGTTGACGTCCACCCAATCTGGTTAAGTCGCATTCTCTTCTGTACGCATCAGCATAAGCGATATTCAATCGACGAAGTACATCCTTGCCCAAAGGAGTGAGTTTGTTCTCCTTTTCGGCAAGAGCCATTTTATCGATTGTATTTCTATAAGAATCATTGGAGGCAATATATCGAGAACCATGACGCCCATAATGACTGATGTAAAAGAGTTTATAACCTTTAGGGGCAGGAGTGAGCTTGGTATTAGGAGTCGGGTAACTGTAATAGCTGCCACCTGCGCGGAGAATATTATCCATTACCTCTTGTTTTGTGGTCTGTGCTTGCAGAGAGAAAAAAGGTATAAAAAGGACAAGAAAAAATGTTTTGTATTTCATGATAAAATAGCTTTTATAATATATTATTACAAAGTTACTGATATTATCTTTTTATGTGACGGATTTTGACGATTTATTTGATTTCTTACAACAATCATCGTATCTTTGCACCACAATCATAATACATATTCTAATGGTTTCTTTTTTTAGAACTTCTTCAAATAGTGTAATTGCCGTTGAGAGCGATCACACCTTTTCTGTTGATGAAATAAATAAGTTATGTTGGCTTTTCAGTAATGCCAAAGTTGAAAACGAAGATAATCTGCACGGGTATTTTGTCGGTCCTCGTCGTGAGATGATTACTCCCTGGAGTACTAATGCGGTGGAGATTACACAGAATATGGGTATTATAGGTATTACTCGTATTGAGGAATATTTCCCTGTAAAAGATGATAAGGCTACGTTCGATCCGATGTTGCAGCGTATGTACAAAGGAATTGATCAGAAGGTCTTTACCTTTGATCATCAGCCAGAGCCGATTGTACATATCGACGACCTTGAAAAGTATAATGAAGAGGAAGGATTGGCTTTGTCGAAAGAAGAGATAGATTACCTGAAGAAAGTGGAAAAGGATTGCGGTCGTCCGCTTACCGACTCGGAAGTGTTCGGCTTTGCACAAATCAATTCTGAACATTGCCGTCATAAAATCTTTGGTGGGACATTTGTTATTGACGGTGAAGAGAAACAAGCTTCCCTTTTTCAATTAATCAAGAAGACCACACAGGAAAATCCGAATAATGTTGTTTCAGCATATAAAGACAATGTCGCTTTTGCTGAAGGTCCGAAAGTAGAGCAGTTTGCACCCGCCGATCATTCAAAACCTGATTTCTTTAGGGTTAAAGATATAGAGAGTGTTATTTCATATAAAGCAGAAACTCATAATTTTCCTACTACAGTAGAACCTTTTAATGGGGCATCAACGGGAACGGGTGGAGAAATTCGTGACCGTATGGCTGGAGGTAAAGGTTCTTGGCCTATCGCTGGGACGGCAGTGTATATGACTGCATATCCTCGTCCCGATGGAGAGCGCGAATGGGAAAAGATATTGCCTGTTCGTAAATGGCTATATCAAACTCCCGAACAGATATTGATTAAGGCTTCGAACGGTGCCAGCGATTTTGGCAATAAGTTCGGTCAGCCATTGGTTTGCGGTTCTCTTCTGACGTTCGAACATGAGGAGAACGGCGAGAAGTACGGTTACGACAAGGTAATCATGTTGGCAGGTGGTGTAGGCTATGGTGCCAAGAGGGATTATATGAAAGGTGAAGCAAATAAAGGCAACGATATTGTTCTCATTGGCGGTGATAACTATCGTATCGGCTTGGGTGGAGGCTCTGTCTCTTCTGTCGATACAGGACGCTATAGTACAGGCATTGAACTGAATGCTGTACAACGTGCCAATGCAGAAATGCAGAAGAGAGATTATAATGTGGTAAGAGCCTTATGTGAAGAAGATGTCAATCCGATTGTTTCTATCCATGATCATGGTGCTGCCGGACATGTGAACTGTTTCTCTGAATTAGTAGGTGATTGTGGCGGTGAAATACAAATGGATAAGCTCCCTATCGGCGACAAGACGCTTTCAGTCAAGGAAATTATTGCCAATGAATCGCAGGAGCGTATGGGACTTCTCATTGATGAGAAATCACTCGAACATGTAAAGCAGGTTGCTGAGCGTGAGCGTGCTCCAATGTATGTAGTTGGTAAGGCTACCGGTGATCACCGCTTCTCTTTTGTGCTGCCCGACGGTTCGAAACCTTATGATTTGAGTGTCGACCAGATGTTCGGTTCTTCACCGAAAACGTATATGGTGGATAAGACAAAGGAGCGTCATTACGCAATGCCTGTCTATGATATAAATAACATTAATGATTATTTAGAGAAAGTTCTGCAGCTTGAAGCCGTTGCTTGTAAAGATTGGCTGACGAATAAGGTCGACCGTTCTGTTACGGGTAAAGTCGCTCGTCAGCAATGTCAGGGTATGATTCAATTACCACTGAGCGATTGCGGCGTTGTAGCTCTCGATTATACTGGTACAAAAGGAATTGCTACAGCTTTAGGACATGCACCTCAGGCAGGCCTTGCCGACCCGCAAGCAGGTTCTATCCTTTCTGTTGCTGAGTCGCTCACAAACTTGGTATGGGCTTCATTGGTCAATGGATTGCAGAGTGTTTCGCTTTCCGCCAATTGGATGTGGCCTTGTCGTTCACAAGAGGGTGAGGATGCCCGATTATACGAGGCTGTTGAGGCACTGAGCAGGTTCTGTTGTGAATTGGGAGTGAATGTACCGACAGGAAAAGATTCCTTATCCCTTACTCAGGTATACCCGAATGGAGAAAAAGTAATTTCTCCGGGTACTGTTATCGTATCGGCAGGCGGAGAAGTAGATGACGTGAAGAAAACAGTTTCTCCTGTCTTGGTTTACGATACTCGTTCTTCCATTTATCATATAGATTTCAGTTTCGATACATTAAAGTTGGGAGGTTCTGCTTTTGCACAATCTTTGGGCTGTGTCGGCGACGAAGTGCCATGTGTTCAGGAAGCTGAATATTTCAGCGATGCTTTCCACGCTGTTCAGCAGTTGATACATGAAGGACTGATTCTGGCTGGTCACGATATCTCAGCGGGTGGTCTGATTACAACTTTGCTGGAGATGTGCTTTGCTAATTGTGATTATGGCATGAATATCCATGTAGATAAAATATTGGAATCCGACATCATCAAGATATTGTTTGCTGAGAATCCGGGTGTTGTCGTTCAGGTAAGCGATAAACATCAGAAACGCTTCAAGGAAATTCTTGAAGAAGCAGGAATTGCCTATGTGAAGATAGGTTATCCTATAGAGCGTCGTATGCTCTATGTAAAGCAAGGGGAGGAATCTTATCAGTTTGATATCAATAAGTATCGTGATATCTGGTATAAGTCTTCTTATCTGCTCGACCGCAGACAATCGCTGAATGGATGTGCTGAGAAACGTTATGAGAATTACAAGAAACAATGTCTGGACTTCTTGATGTTGAATCGTAATTCCATTAAACTATCTGATTATGGCATTAATCCTCGTCGTCGTAAGATGACGGGTGTTCCTGCTGCAATCATCCGCGAAAAGGGTACGAATGGTGAACGCGAAATGGCATGGACACTTTATTTGGCTGGTTTCGATGTGAAAGATGTTACAATGACCGACTTGATTAGCGGACGAGAGACATTGGATGATGTGAACATGATTGTGTTCTGTGGAGGTTTTTCTAATTCGGATGTATTGGGCTCAGCAAAGGGATGGGCAGGAGGTTTCCTGTATAATGAGAAGGCAAATGCTGCCTTGAAACGTTTCTATGCTCGTGAAGATACCCTTTCTTTGGGTATTTGCAATGGCTGTCAGTTGATGATGGAACTGGGCTTGATTACTAAGGGAGGCGAACGTATGCATCGCAATATCTCTAATAAGTTTGAGTCGAGTTTCGTAGAGGTCAATATATGTTCGAATAACAGTGTAATGTTCGGTTCCTTGAGTGGCTCTAAACTTGGTGTTTGGGTAGCTCACGGTGAAGGCCGATTCGTATTGCCACAGCCCGAAGATCAATATAATGTAGTTTCTCAATATTATTACAAGGAATACCCTGGCAATCCAAATGGTTCCGATTATGCTGTTGCTGCATTGGCAAGTGCTGATGGTCGTCATGTAGCGATGATGCCTCATCCTGAACGTGCTATTTATCCATGGCAATGGGCAAATTATCCTGCTTTCAGAAACGGAATGAATGATGAAGTTACTCCGTGGATCGAAGCTTTCGTGAATGCTAGAAAATGGGTTGAAAAGAAGAAATAGCAGCTACGCAATATGAAATTGGCAATCGTTGGGACAGGTAAAATTGTTCATGAGGCTTTCAAGGCCCTTCAAGATACCAAAAATATTCAGGTAACGGCATTATATTGTCGTGCCCATAGCATCGAAACCGCTCAAGAACTCGCTGCACAATATCATGTGGAGAACGTCTTCACCGATTATGATGAACTGTTGAGGACGGGCGACATGGACATGGTCTACATTGGTCTTGTGAACAGTGTACATTATGATTATAGTCGTCGTGCCTTGCTGGCAGGCAAAAGTGTGATTATAGAAAAGCCCATTTGTTCGGATGTGGCTCAAACGCAGGCTTTAGTCGACTTAGCACGACAGAGACATCTGTATGTCTTTGAAGCTGTCACCTTTCTCCATGCTTCTTTTTTCAAAGAAATTCAATCGGTATTGCCCGACTTAGGTCCTATCAAAATTGTACAGTGCAACTATTCAAAATATTCCTCACGTTACGACCGTTATTTAGCTCACGACGTAGCTCCGGCTTTCGATCCGCTTTGCTCCGGCGGAGCCCTATACGACCTTGGGGTCTATAATCTGCACTTTGTCATCGGTCTTTTGGGATATCCTGAATCTGTTCATTATACAGCTAACAAAGGATTTAATGGTGTCGATACTTCTGGAATCGCATTGCTTTCTTATCCAACATTTGTTGCAACCTGTACAGCGGCAAAAGACTCCTACAGCCCTTGTTTCATGATGATACAGGGAGAACGGGGATGGTTGCGAGTAGAAGGTTCTCCCGATGATTTTCAGCAATTGGAGATTCATACTCCTAAAGGAACACGCGTAATCAGTCTGTTCCAAAAAGAGCATCGCATGGTTGATGAATTCAATGATTTCCAGAAGATATTCAGTGAATCAGACTATGAGCGGATGAATAAATTCTTGGAACATTCTCTGAACGTAGTAAAAGCGGTCGAGGAGGCACGCCGCCACGATCGACTATAGATTGATGAGATTGTTCTTTAAAGCGTAGCTTACCAGTTTTAGTGTACTGTTGATACCAAGTTTTTTGAAGATGTTATATTTATGTGTAACAACAGTCTTCAAACTTACATTCAATTTGTTGCCTATCTCTTTAGCAGTCAGTCCCTGAGTGCATAGATCAATTATTTGCATTTCTCGAGGTGTGAAGATTCTGTTGTTGATATAAGGTTTCGATATCCTGACCGAATACATTAGTCTTGCAATATCTTCTCCAAAGTATTCTCCATCTTCAGCAATTGTTTCAATAGCATCCATTAATTCATCGAATGGAATGTCTTTGCTGACAAATCCGTTGATTCCTATTGTTATTAGTTGGTGCAATATGGACTTGTTTTCTTCTGCCGTAAGAATGAGTATCTTTACCTTAGGGTATTTGCGGTTCAACCACATGGCTATATCTACTCCTGAAACATCAGGAAGAATGATATCCAGGAGAATAACATCCGCTTCTGTATATTGCATTAGTTTGAAGAATTCATCTGCAGTTCCTGCCTCACCGACAATTTCAATCCTCTGTTCTTGTGAGAACATTGTTTTTAGACCGTCACGAAACAGTTTATGGTCATCAACAATTATAATCTTGATTCTCTCTATTCCCATAATTGGCTTTCTTTATAGTAAATATGAATCGGGCACCTTTATCATCGTTGTTTATAGCTTGAATGGTACATCCATTACGGGTCAACATCTCATGACAAATTATAAGACCCAGTCCTGTGCCCTGTTCACCTTCAGTGCCTGGAGTAGATTTTTGTTGACTTAACTTGAATAACGAATGGATGACTTTTTCGGACATGCCTATACCTTGGTCGGATACTGAAACATTCCAAAAATTATCATTCTCAACGGCTGAGATAGATATCTCACCACCGCGGTTGGAAAATTTAATGGCATTATCAATAAGGTTGCGAACAACAATTGTAATCATATTGATATCTCCAAAAGTAATGGCATCATCGGGTATAGAAGTCGTTGTTGTCAACGATTTTTCCTTAAGTTGCATGTCCAATGTCTTGGTAACTTTTTGAATGGCATCTTTTAGAGAGAAGTTGATAGGATTTACGTTCATTCTACCCATCTCTAATCGCGACCAGTTTAGCAGGTTGTACAAAAGTTCATTCAACGATTCAGAAGAAGAATATAGCTCATTACATAGCTGATGCACTTTCTCTGCAGAGAGTGAATCATAATTGTCTATAATCGCTTTCAGCATTTTCTTTTGGGCAATGACAGGATTCTTTAGATCGTGCGAGATTAACGAAAAGAGTTTATCACGAGTGGCATTCGATTTAGCTAATGCCACATTCCTTTTTCGTAGAACGTGGTTCACAAAGGAATAACTTACAAGAAAGGCGATGCAAATGGTAAGTATACCGATGAGAATGTATAGAATTAATTTATGTCGGAAGATGATGACCTGTTGATTTGCTATTTCAGCCTTCCTTTCAGCAGCTTGATATTTGGTATTGAAATTATCAATTTGCATTTCCGACTTCTCATTGAAAATTCTTTGTTGTATTGCGAACGCTTTTTTCAGATAATCGTATGCTTCAGCGGGAGATGTCTTTTCGAGTAATTGAGATATGCTTTCGTATGCTTTCCCCAACTGTACATCATTTCCTGTTTCACTAGCATATTTGATAGCTTTCGACAGATATTCTTTGCTCTGAGCGATATTGCCGGAGTTCATCTCAAGCATTCCCAATTGGTTATAACAGATAGTAAGAGAGGTTTTGATATCAAACTTTTCCAAGATGGGAATAGCTTTTTGATAATATAATCTGGCTTTTGAAGTGTCACCATTTGAATAATATGCATAAGCAAGCTGTGAAAGTCGTTTGGCACTATTCGCTTCTCGTCCTTCACGTTCGTCCATTTCGTAAGCTTGTGAAGCGAATTTAATAGCCTTTTCGTATTGTCCAAGTGCGGTATATATTTCCGAGGCAGTCCCTAATCTTATTGCCCAGGTTTTGCCATGTTTCAAAGTCTGTTCTATTTTCAGCGCTTTCAGAATATATTGTTCAGCTTCTTTCACCTTATGGTCATACAAACAAAGGGTGGCTAGGTTATTGAGTGAATTGCTCATGTTCTCCTTGTCGCCGCTTTGTATATCGATATCATAACATTTCCTTCCATAATAAATAGCTTTTTCCAAATTTCCAACTCTTTGATAGGCCACACAAAGAGTGGAGTAGGAGTTGGCTGCCGACGACTTATCTCCTAGTTCTTCATAAAATTTTGCACTTGCTGCAGAAAGATAGATGGTTTCCTTATAGCGGCTCTTGGTGATTAGCCAGTCACCAGAAATGCCATAGATAAAAGCATCCATAAATCTTTTATCAGTCTTATTCGTGAATGTAATAAGCGTATCGTTTAGCCCTTCTTTGTAGAGTATCTTGCATATTGAATTGGCGGATTGGAGGCGAGTCTTTGAAGTCGGATTCTTGTAATCAGATAACAATGAATCCATGTCTTGTGCAGAAATAGGATTACCAAAGAATAATAAGAGAGTTATAAGTAATAGTGATCTTTTCAAAATATAGATTATTAGTCATTCACAAAAATATGGAATTTTACGCATCTATTCCTGATTTTTTATTAATAAATGTAAAAAATAAGAATAAATACCTAGATAAAATAAGAATAAATTCGTATTGACAGCTATTGTTCACTTTTTTATCTTTGTAATTAAGTGTTAACCACCGTATCATGATTCAGAAAATTCTAGTTAGTTGAAGGCACATCAATCAAACGAGTTAATGGAATGCGGCAGTAATTATTATGAATATATAAAGGAAGAATAAATAATGGGAACTGTAGAAGAAATGTTTTTAGGTCTTCTTTGTAATGGATTGTGGAAAACTCCGTTCGAGCATGAGGGCAAATGTTTTACAGCACTAAGCAGTAAAGAATGGAAAATGACTTCCGACTTAGCATATCAACAGAAGGTGATTGAGCTTGTTTACGACGGCATACTTTCTCTACGAGATTCTTTACGGCCTAACCAGGATTTGCTTATGCATTTAGAAGATTATATTAATTATGTTGAGCAGATGCATGATAAGTTGAATTGTGCTATCGTCGAGTTAATCAATCAATTCAGTGCTAATAATATTCCTATTATTTTGTTCAATGGACAGGTGAATGCACAAATGTATGATAATCCTTTGAGGCGTCATTGCAGCGATGTTGATTTGTATGTTGAACGGACCAATTTTCGTATAGCATGCAAGTTGGTCAATAAATGGAATGTGGCGAAAGACTATGTTGACAGCAAGGCCATGAGTTTCAAATGGGATGATATCAATGTCAGATTACATTGTGATGTTGTATTTGGATCTCATTCCTATCATAGTTGGAAATTCAGAGCCTGGAGTGAGAAAATGTTGTCGGAAACACCAAATTGGTTCGATCCTTTTGGAAAAGATATTCACCTGTCTGTTGCAACCCCTTCTTTTGAATTTAATGTTCTTTTTATTTTTTATCGACTGTATCATCAATTCCTGATAGGAAATCTAGTTTTCCGAGATCTTTGCGATTGGGTACGCTGTCTACATTCGTCGGCCTATGTTATTGATTTTGAAGAATTAAAAGGTCATTTGAATTATTTTGGTCTGATGCGTTCATGGCAAATGTTTGGATGTGTTGCTGTTGATGTATTGAATTTGCCGAAAGAAGAATTTCCTTTTTATGATTGTCATTTTCGAGAGAAGGCAAATAAGATAATGAATGATGTATTGCATCCGTATGCTGTTAGAAAGGTGTATTTATTTCCTTTATTTAGCCTTTTGCCTTTTGATATGTCGTTGCACTTGCTACTTTGAAATTCTCATCCATCATTGCTCTTTGTCATTTTATCGGAGGATATCACTCTTTGCATCAAAGATGAATATCTTTTAATGATGGAAATTCATTGACAAATTAAGATGGAAATTATTCATAATCCAATTTCCACCAGTTTTTGACCTATTTTACTAGAAAGAGAAAATAATGGTAAAACACAAGCATTTTATAAATATGTAAATTACAATAAATGCTGTAGTTTACTTTCAAAAAGATATATTATCTGCTTATATAGTATTATAATAATATTTACTGATAAGTGAAATTTGCGTTATTTTTGATTTATATTAAAAAATAGGTCCAAAACTGATATTTTAAAAATCGGCTCTACGATATATCAAAAGTCCGATTTTTGAATACTGCTGTGGGAAAGTGCCATTGAATACAAGGAAATTTCTAAAAAAAATTGGTGTAATTATATTTTATCAAATGAGTACTATCAAAATGATAATCCGTAAAATGGTGATATTAAATTTTCAGAAAGTTTCCTATAGGAGTTCACCACTTTCCCCAATTCTAGGTAATAAAAATCAACTTATATGATAAATTAATTAAATAATTTAGATTTATGATGAAATATCGTCCTAACTGGAGCGCCGAATTTTCGTGACTATGTCGGCAAATCTTCATAGTTATGTAGTCGGAAGAACATAATTATGTTCTCAGATTTCCATAGTTATAAACTTTTGGTAACATAACTATGTCGCGGGCACAACATAATTATGAAACTGACGTGGTTATTATATTTAATTTTTTATATTTGCTGCTAACTATTAATTATGCTTTTATTGCATCTGAAGATGAAACGATTGCTCCTGATATATCTGTTCCTTGCATCTTTGTCTTATTCTTCTCTAGCAGCGGAACAGGTTAATCCTTTCGCACAATTTGCAGGTAAAGCCTATGGCTCTTATCATTATGCGCTGCGCGACAGTCTGCGGAAGCGTTATAACAGCCGTGACTATAAATATGCCATGTTGGCGGTAGAGCAGTTGAAAAGTCTTCCCGATAAGCTCCACGACAAGCAATGGAAGTTAGAATCTATGTTTCTCAGTGCTAACTTTGTCCACGATTATTGCAGTGGCAGTGATAGTCTCTTTGTACATGAAATGCTGCACATGCTGAAGATGAGTGAGAAGTGCGGCAACAAAGTGTTTCAAATAAGGATTATCCGTCGTTTGCTCGATTTGTATTTCGATGCTAATCCCATCGAGGCCATCGGCTATGCCCGACTGTTAGAAAAGGCCATGCCTGGCATTACAGTATACGACTATCCCGATATCCTTGATTGTAAATATCGTTTGGCGGAATTGTATATGGCTCATAAAGACTATGTTCGTGCTGAAAAATACTGCATAGAAATTGTAGCTTACCCTGTATATGAGGAGAATCAGCGTATTTTCATCCATGCACGCAATGTCCTAGCCCTCATTCAACGCGACTATTATCATAATTTGGACTTGTCGGACAAGTGGTTCCTGTCGATCGTAGCTTTCCATCGGAAATATGGTATAAAGGAGTTGCCCGACCAATGGCTGGCTATTGTCGATGGGGAATTGGGCCGAAACCAGTTGCTGCGTCGTAACTATGTAAAGTCGGAACCGCTGATGGAGAAATCTTTCAAGCTCATGTACGCTTGCAAGGATTATTCTTTTTCATTTTATATGGCTTGTTCTTTGGCAAATTGTTGTTGCGGGCTAAAGGAATATGCCAAAGCCTTGCTTTATATACAGCTGGCAGACAGTTGTCACAAATATACAATCGGCACTTCAAGGGAAAACTATTATTGCGCCAAAAGCAAATACTATTCGGGTAGGGGGCATGTAGAGCAGGCAAGCATTTATTTGGATTCTGCATTCTATGAACGCAACAAGCAAGACCTGGCGCACAACATGGTTCCTTTTCTGCAAATCGAGCAGAAGATGGGTCAGTTCGAATATCAGCAGAAGAGCCTTGAGAGCAAGTCTAACTATCATAAGTTTCTGTATATATTCATCTTTTCCATTATTATTTTTATTATTCATGTTTCCTACATCGTCCTTTATTTCAAGAAAAGGAATGCATATCGTGAGTTGGTATTGAAAAATCAGGAGTTGGCTTCGGGTAAACAGTCGTATTCTATTCTCATCCAAAACGAGAATAAGAAGCAGGACGAAGAAGAAAACGATTTACTGAAGGAGGTACATAACTATCTGGAAAATTCCAATTGTTATTGTAATTCAGAAATAACCCTCGATTCATTATCAAAAGATTTAGGCGTTAATAGAACTTATCTGTCGAGTGCCATTAATAAGACCGACGATAACTTCAATACCTTGATAAATCGTTACCGTGTACGCTATGCTATCCGTATCCTGTCCCAGCAGAAATCAAAGAATATCGAGGATATAGCACTTCTTACAGGCTTCAATAACCGTAAGAGTTTTTATAATGCGTTCAAGTTGGTTACAGGACTTTCTCCTACCGACTTTAGGAACAATATGCAGCTAAAACAAGCAAACTAGATTCAATCCATCACTTTTATACGATTTTTCCCATTTTTTTTACGTATTTTCCCATAGTCAAGTGACGTATATTATAAATTTGTATTCAATGATAAAACGGAAAATTCTATCCGATTTAAAACGTGAAGGCATGACTAGAATACAAATCCATAAAATACGGCAAGATGAGTGTTAAGTTTTACTTTAATATTATGAATGATGAAGCGCATAGATGAAATGTTGTTGGCTCTCCTGCGAAATGGCTTATGGGGAGTTCCATTAGAGAGTGTCGATAGACATCTTCTTGAATTGAATGACAAAGAATGGGGTATAGTTTCCAATTTGGCATTACAGCAAGATGTTGTTGAACTAGTCTACGACGGCATGCTATGCTTGCGTAAATCGCTGTGCCCTAAGCTGTATTTACAGGAGCGGATCAGAGACTACGTGACTCATAACGAACAGATGCACCTGAAACTGAACTGCGCAATAACCGAACTCAACAGCGAATTTAATCTCAGAGATATCCCTGTTATCTTGTTTAATGGGCAAGTATATGCACAAATGTACGATAATCCCCTTAGGCGCCATTGTGGTGGCATTGAGTTGTATGTTGAACGGAAAAATTATCAGAAAGTCTGTAAGTTGGTTGAAAGTTGGAATGTCGTCGTAGAAAATGCTGATATTAACGTCATGAACTTTAAGTGGAATGGTATAGGGGTTACGCTTCATCGGGATTTAGTTCTGAATCCTTTATCGTATAATAGTTGGAAGTTTAGGCTTTGGAGTGAAAAGATGATGTCGTTAAAACCTAGTTGGTTCGATCCGTTTGGAAAAGATGTACACCTGTCAATTGCCACTCCTTCTTACAGTTTTAATATATTATTTACCCGTTGGCGGAATTAACTTAGTGCATATTTAACTCTTCCAATGGGATTATTATTTATCTTGTTAATATATTGCAGAATTGTAAATGCACTGATTTTGCCTATAATTCTTGCAAACAATCCTTCTGTATCTTTGGCATAATTTCTTATAAGCATAAACTGATCAGTAAGCTGAGAAAAAACCGTTTCAATTCTTTTTCGTGCTTTGGCAAATGGGATAAATTGTGGCTTCCAGTCTTTTTGATTCAATCTATATGGGCATTCGAGTTTTATATTGGCAGTTTCAAAGAGGTCTAACTGAATTTCTTTTCCGATGTATCCTCTGTCTCCAAATATGCTACAGTCATGATATTCCAACTTTACGTCATGAAGATAATTGATATCATGAACACTGGCCCGGGTCAGGTCATAGGAATGAATGACACCACTTAATCCACACAGAGCGTGCAGCTTATAGCCATAATAATAAACACCTTGGGAGGCACAATAACCAAAGCTTGGAGCTGCTGAATAATTCTTATGGCCCATTTTACAACGCTTTCCTCTTGATACACGGCAGACTTCAATTGGTTTAGAGTCAATACAAAAGCAATCTTCACCACCATCAATAATATCGGCTATCCGTTTTCTTATCTTTTCGCAAAGATGACTTGTAGATTTACGACGGTCATTAAACTGCCTTCTTGATATCATGTTGGGAAATGAGGTCCTATATTCCTTGAGTCTACTGAAAAGACAATTCTCACTATCTATGCTTAGAGTCTCTGCGGTAAGACTAAGAGCTATCACCTCCAAATCAGAGAACTTCGGAACAACACCTCTTCGCTTGATGTTTCCTGATTCATTGACTAGATTTCCGGCATTTTGCTTGCATATCTCAAGAATTTTTACGAATATTGCATATAAGTTGTGCATACGTTGGTTGTATATTAAAAGTTTTGTCACCTCTAATATACTAATAATCAATGACATGTGCAACTTTTTAAACATAAAATATCTCAAATTTTAATTCCGCCAACGGGTA